>Ga0098040_1000056_pt1 | contig 62575 bp, 45 predicted proteins | sample 7_EtaG_FD_75065 | JGI IMG/M metagenome (GOLD analysis project Ga0098040, IMG submission 75065) | Marine viral communities from the Subarctic Pacific Ocean - 7_ETSP_OMZ_AT15161 metaG | ecosystem: Environmental > Aquatic > Marine > Oceanic | place: Pacific Ocean | collected 2015-01-08
AATTATATTTTGACAAGTTTGAAGATGAACTAAGTTCTAGCATTCCTGAGCCCACCACCGACGAATATGAAGACGAAGCCGCAGCAGCCGAAGAAGAAACTGAAGAGGCTGGCGACGACTTGGATTTAGGCGGAGAAGATGAGGAAGAATTGGAGCTTTAAACAAACAACACACTATTTATAACAGACGATAGCAGTCTTAGGAGGAAAAATGATATGCCAAGTCCAAAGAAAAGAAAGATCCGTAAGGCGGTAGGAAATACCCACCCAGGTGGAGTCCTTACAGACGCTCAAAAAACAGATACATTTGTTGAGGTTCTTTTAAGCGAAAATTCCCACAACTACGCCGCCTCGGATAATGGCGGCAGACCATTTACTAATGGTCAAGTTGTTTTGCTTAGCACCGATGATTCCGACGATGGGCTTTTGACTGCTGGTGAGCACGATGCGACAACAGCAACCCCTGCTTTTGCAACAGTTGTTATTACTGGTAATCAAAACGCAGATACAGAGATTGGTATAACTGGTTCTGCTGGGCTTGCGAAGCTCTACACCTCAAAGACCAGTGAAACCCTGGGTTCACAACAGTTTAAGGGTAACGGCGGCAACAATACTAATATTGCTACAAGCTTGAAAGATTGTATCTTACACAGTTCAGGTCATAATGGGGCAGTTAAAATTATTCAAAGTGGCGCGACACTGACACTTTATCAAAATGTCGAAGGTTTGGCTGGTAACACTCCAATCGCTAGTGATTTAAATAATGCAACTGTCTCCACAACTTTTATTGGTGGAACGGACGCTATTAGCGCTACCAACTCCGGTGGTGGAATTCCTCACTACTGGTTTGATACAACAAACTCGGCTGCAACGGTTGTTGCCGCAGCAGTTGAAGGTTTGGCGTTAACATCTTCTTCCGGTATCATATATGATCCATCCGGACCCAATTCAAAATATATTTCTGGTTGTGAAACTGTAAGCAGCGGCTCGGCAAAGTTCGTGGTTATTAGACCCACGACGTGGGACGCTAATGATGTTATCAATATTGAAATTGTCGGCGATACTAATGCTGGTTCTGGCACTTCTACTGCTGATAAACTGAGTCTTGCAATGGTTGCGGCTGATGGATCCGCTGGCTCCGCGATCAACGCGATTGGCGATTGGGATCTCGGCGGAACCGAGACTGCCGACGCTTTTACCAACGTAACAGGCACAATTGATCATAACGCTCAGGTTTTTTTTGCTGAAGCTCCTGGCGGATTTTCAATTAAATGGGAACGCGACGCCGTAGGTCTCGCCGAAGCTGATATTAAAAAAGGCTGGTATATCCGTTGGACTGCAACTTCAGTCTAATAAGGTAGACTAATGTCACAATTGCCGAATTTTACAAGAGGCACAAGAGGGGCGGACGAATCAAGATCTTCTGTAAAGGAGGTCTTAACGTCCAAGCCTCGTGCGGTCATTAAGCCCGACCATTCTCTTGGTCATTATGATCTATCTAGGCTGAAATCAAATTACAACATCGCCCCGCCGTCTAAACGTGGATGGACCGCCGCGAGCATTAGTTTTATTGTAAGCCACACAGCTTTATCGTTTTTCCACGAACAATTATTAACTATAGTCGACCCAACCGGCAATAGCTGCGTTTTTGAGTTTGATTCCGGTAGTACATCTCAAACTGGGGTGAAAGTTCCTAGCAACAGCAACCGCATAACAATAGGGATTCAAGGTCTCACAAGTCAAGCCGAACTCGCAGGACAGATTTTTACCACCGTCGGCGCATCTATCACACTGGAATTGCTTGCCAACATTGATATTGCAGCTGCTGCTATAGACGGCTCTTCTAATTATACCATAACTATAACTACATTAGCACCGTATATTGGTGCGTCACTTACACCACCTTACACAAACTATGGCTCCTTCGCTGCCTCATACGACGGCGGACGCGGGCTGACCGATCAATCAGGTTCTCTAGGGACTAGTGGCGATGAAATAATCCAGCCGCCGTTCTCCCTAAATTCAAAAATCCTTCGCGGAGCATAATGAGGTGATCGTTGTCTTGGAACAACAAAAGAAAACTTTACGGAGCTAACAAAGACTATAGCGTCATTAGGAAACTTCGCAACGACGGGAAGACCAACGAGAAATTTGAAATTATGGTCGGTTCCTTAAGTCTAGAAGAATTAATCGCGCTTAAACTTGAGTTGGCTTCAAAAACAATTGGTGGAAAACTTTACGGACTCCCGCTTTGGTATTCCCTTCCAGATATTGTTAAAGACGCTGTATTAAAATATGCCTTATCTGCCGCCCGCACCAAAATGGAGGCAGCTCGTTTCTTAGGCGTAAATAAAGAATATTTCTATAAGCTGACAAAAAAGTATGACGTAGATTCATTTTTTAAAGAAAAAAATGTTGACAGCGAACCCAAACAATAGTATAGTTGAATACAACTTAAAACTGAACATCTTGTATATGATAAACTATAATAGGAAAGTAAGACCTAAGTGCGTGGAGGTGCCAAACTTGGGCAGAGAATCGAGACTAGAATTTTTCATATAACGTTAGAACCTTCAATGGCTCTCTTGAAGTAATTAAAAGGAGCCTAGCTGCACTGGAGTGAAGATTCAGTGCCCTCCGCGCTTTTTAAGATCTTTTACATTATGGGGACGAACAGGTATCGACGAGGTGTCGAGGAATGCTTGTGCAAGGCTGTGTGAGTGTGGCACAGTAAAAAACACTCAACCTTTTAAACGCCAACGATAACGTTAGCTTTGATTACGCCCTAGCGGCATAATCACGGGGTGGCAGCAACCTTGTTAACAAAAGCTGCAAAAGCAAGTTTCCAGTTTCTTTAAAGAACTGGTGGTGCGCCCAGCAGTATAAGTTTGTCAGAGTTCTTAAACTGACTAACCTTGTGAATGACAAACATTTCAAAACATTTTGGACGTGGGTTCGACTCCCACCGTCTCCACCAACACGCCATCTTAGCTCAGCTGGTAGAGCAGCTGATTTGTAATCAGCAGGTCGTCAGTTCAAGTCTGACAGATGGCTCCAATTTAATGCGTGATAGCTCAGTTGGTAGAGCAGATGGCTGTTAACCATCGGGTCGCAGGTTCGAGCCCTGCTCACGCAGCATTCACAAAAGGAAATTTTATTATGAACCCAAGAAAGAGAAAAGCCCGCGTTTTAGCTGCCCTTGAGGAAGCGGCAAAGAGCGCTGCAAAAACTGAAACTTTGATAGATGATATTTTACTTAAACGAACTGCCGAAATGGCGGTTGAAACTGGTATGATTACAGAGAGTGAAGCGGCTATAGCGCTTAAATCACTTGAGAGAATTACACCACCTCCACTTGAAAAACCATTAACAAAGGAAACAACTGATGGCGAAAAGAAACAAACAACAACAACGCGACCTAAAAAAGCAAAGCCAGCAAAGCCAAAACGAACCGCAAAGCCAGCAAAGCCAAAACGAACCGCAAAGCCAAAACGAACCGCAAAGCCAGCAAAGCCAAAACGAACCAACAAAACCAAAGAATAAAAAATGGAAGCGAGTAGGAACCTTCGCGACCTTTGATGCTGCGTCTAAAATTAAAACAGAATTATTGTCTAACTCAGATAATTTAGATGTTAAAATCCGCCGCTGTGGCGACGGCGGAACACAGTTTCAAGTTAGAACCAGAAACCAGTAAAGCAACAATGCTCCCATAGCTCAGCCGGATAGAGCAACAGCCTTCTAAGCTGTAGGTCACAGGTTCGAATCCTGTTGGGGGTGCCAAACAACAATGGAGAACAAGATGAAAGATTTTAAGTGGGCTTCTTTTGATAATAAGACTGAAGACGATGGTGACAGTAATGATTCAAATGATACGAATCAGGTTTTAGCTACAAACAACAAAATATATTTTTATTCAGAAGTAAGTCGCCCAAAAGTTCTTACGATGAATAAGAGTCTGTTCAATATTGGCGTTAGTATGCAAAATCGCGCAAATATTTTAGGAATGACAGATCCAGGCTGCATTTATCTTCATATCAATAGTTATGGTGGCAGTGTGTTTGCTGGAATGGCGGCTACTGACTATATCTTAAGTTCTCCAGTGCCCGTTGTAACTGTCATTGATGGGTGCGCAGCCAGCGCGGCAACTCTTATGAGTGTAGTTGGTTCACATCGCATGATGCATAAACATTCCTTTATGCTGATCCACCAATTATCTTCTTGGACTGCTGGCAAATATGCAGAGATGCAAGATGATATGAAGAACAACGATCTTCTTATGAAGACAATCAAAGACATCTATATTGAGCACACAAAGATCCCCAAAACCGAGCTTACTAAGATCCTTAAGCGCGATTTGTGGTGGGACGCCGAAAAGTGCCTGAAGTATGGATTAATTGATGAAATTATTTAAGCTTTACCTGAAATAAAACTGCTTTTTCACTTACTTAAGCATACTTATTGACCACGATTTAGAATCAAGGGAAAATCGCTATGAAATTATTTATTACAACCATTGTTACAACCATCTTTGCCGTCTCTATGGTAGCATTCGTGCTGTCTTTCAACGCCTGTTTGAGTGCTCACGGAAGTGAGGTTTCCCCTGTGGATACTAAAGATGACGTTATAGACACAGAGGTATTTAATAACAGCGAAAAGACAGTCACCCCTGTTTACGATAAAGCTGAACTTATTGTCTTTAATTCCGAAGGCAAGGTCGTCTTCAACGAGATCATTGACAGCATTTAGTATCTGTTATAATACTACTTTAAAGCCGTGTCAGAAATGACACGGCTTTTTTATATGTTTAAGAATGGTCTCAATAGGGAACGAAAATATCTGTTAGACATATCCTCTTCTAGAGAACCATTAATAAATTCTCTCATAGCTTGATAATTTGGAGATAGCGCGACATTATTAAAGTGTCTTATAACAGAATGGACCATTCCAATCAATTCGCCTTTCTGGTTGAATATTGGAGACCCAGAACTGCCCCCAAAAGCGGGCAAAGAATAGACACCCATACCTCGTTCGTTTGTGCCATTATAAAACCCTTGGAAGATCGGAACCATATTCCTAGAAAAGACTCCCAATGGCGCAGCGATATTTAAAACTAAATCTCCTGGCACGGGGGCTCTCGGTGCAATTGTTACTTGAGGTTCAAATAAATCTTTCACCCAGACCAAACAAACATCATGGCGATTATCAAACTTCACTATCCGCACTGGCTTTCTTTTGAGGTCTAAAGTAACAACAAAAAAATCTATTTTTAGTTCAGAAGACGGATCAGCTTCAACTTCTTTTTTTGTTTCTCTCTCATCACAGACGTGTGCGGCAGTCAAGACATAAGAGCCCTCTGGTCTATTTTGTATTATGACTCCAGAGGCGACAGCAGAGAAATTTCTTTCCATACAAGCTTCTTCACTACAACTTCTTATTACTAGTTCTTTTTCTAATTTGACAAAAGACTGTCTAGGCAATATTTTTTTGTAATCTATATTATGGCGCACAGCGCAGCTAGTCAGACAAAACATCAAAATTAGAAATATTGTCTTTTTTAACCTAACCACATTATTGACCTCACATCGCGACCATCTCAAATATAACTAGAACTTATTAACACTAAAACTCTAATTATTAAAACAAAAGACTGCCACAAACATCTATTTACTTCAGTTGCTAATAAAAAAGAGAGATCTGAAAATGGCAAAAAAAACGTATCTGCTGGATACAAGTGTTTATCTTACAGACGCCAACGCTTTAAATGCATATGGTAATAACGATATCCTCATCCCTTTGAAGGTGCTTGAGGAGATTGATAAGCACAAAAAGCGTCAGGATGGTGTTGGCACAAACGCTCGTAAAATTATTCGTACATTTGATAATCTTCGCTCTAGGGGTAATCTCAATAAGGGCGTGCGTATACGAAAGGGCAAGGGTATCGCTTTCGCGAAGACTTTTGATCCGGAAGACTTACCGATCAGCTTTGATAAAGAAGATCCCGATAATCATATTATCGGAACTGCACTGACTGAAATAAGGAACAATCCGCGAAGGAAAGTCATTGTTGTCTCGCGAGATATTAATATGCGCGTAAAGTGCGACGCGGTAGGGATTCCTGGTGAGGATTACAATGCGGCACAGATTGTCAGAGAGGGAAGTGAAATATTCACAGGTCTTGTATCACACCTCGTCGACGATCAGGTCGTGGACCGCTTTTATGATAATACAGAAGATGTTGTTTTAGAAAAAGAAGATGGAAAATTCTTTCCTAATCAATTTGTAATGCTGGTATCAAGCTCAAATGAGAAAAAAACTGCACTATGCCGGTTCGTGGGCTATGGTTCTCCGCTAAAGCCCGTACAGAGCCATAAGTCGGGCGTCTGGGGCGTTACACCGCGCAACAAAGAGCAAACCTTCTCGCTTGATCTTTTACTGGATCCAACGGTACAAGTTGTATCACTGATTGGCAAGGCAGGAAGTGGAAAAACCCTCCTCGCCGTCGCTGCCGGATTACATCAGGTTATGGAAGAAAATAAACAATCAATATATAGAAGATTGGTAATATCTAGACCAGTACAACCAATGGGTAGAGATATAGGATTCCTTCCAGGCACATTAGAAGAGAAGATGGCACCCTGGCTCGCTCCGATTCAAGACAATTTACAATTTTTAATGGGAAATGATAAAGTAACACTTGACATGTATATGGAAAGTGGTACAATAGAACTGGAAGCGTTGACCTATATTCGCGGTCGTTCCATCGCCAACGCATATATTATTATTGACGAAGCTCAAAATTTATCTAGCCACGAAATGAAAACCATGTTAACAAGAGTCGGAGAAGGTACTAAAATAATCTTGACTGGTGACGTTGAGCAAATTGACAACGTTTATGTCGATGAAACAACAAATGGTCTAACGCATGTTATTGAGAGATTTAAAAACCAGTCAGTAGCAGGACATATCACGTTATTAAAGGGTGAGAGATCCAAAGTCGCGACCATAGCAGCAAAGGTATTATAGATGAAAACTAAGATAGAATTTTTGAACAAAGATGAAAATGCGGTGACTGGATTATCAGATGTAGTGGAGCCGGATACAGATTTAAAAAATATGCTTGTGGAATACGTCGGCGAGAAAAAGAGCCCGGACGGAAACGTCACGGTGGAAATGATTGTTGATACCATGGCAGAAGAATTTCCAGACTTTGTGTTAGCCTTAGCAGAAGAAAACTGGGTCCGAGGGTATCAACAGGCTTTTTATGATCTTCGCGGAGACCTAGAAGATAATGACGACCAACCGCAATAAGCTTGTTAATTCAATTAAAGAATCACGTAGAAGAGAAATAGCTCAACGTCGAGAGTGGGAAATATTTGGCAGTGTTCAACTTATCATAAAGGACCACCCTCCGACAAACGTGAATATTCAAGACATTATTCAAGAATTGGAAGAAAAAATCCCCCGTGGATTTGTAAAGTCTCTGGACGTGATTTATATCGGACAGTTCGAACACTTACAAACTCGCGAAGTTGAAGCTATTTATCAGGACGGGGCAATATATGTCTCAAATGACCAGCCCACAGAAGACGAATTTGTGGAATCCATTGGTCACGAGATAGCACATTCCCTGGAAGAAACAATACCTATGGAAATATATTCCGATGGAGTCATTGAAGAAGAATTTCTGGGAAAGCGCCGCCGACTCTGGTCTATTCTTAAATCTAGAAACTTGGCGAAAGATGACGATCGCGTTTATTTTGATCAGCCGGATTATTCAAAGAATTTTGATGCTTATTTATATAAGGTTGTTGGATATCCGGTATTGACTTCTCTGACTATGGGCTTATTCTTATCACCATACGCGGCTACATCACTCAGAGAATATTTCGCGAACGCCTTTGAGTCTTTTTTCTTAAATGGCGAGGCAAATTATGTTAAACAAATTAGCCCAGCCGTGTATAATAAACTTATTGAGTTATCGAACTGAAAGGAGACATAATTATGTCGGATAAAAATAAAAAATTTCGTAGCCATTGCGATTTAGACATTCTACTAGATAAGGAAACAAACACTGTTTCTGTGAAAGTTAATTATAAGCCGGAAATGTTTACGCGCCCTATGGATGCGCTTCGCCATCGCTATTCTTTGATGGACGTTAAAGAAGAGTTATGCAGACAAGGTATTGTCGTTGATGAGGATTCCGATACCGTTGTTGAACCACACGCTGGCGTGATTGACAACACATCAACTCGGACAGAGAAGCATTCTTTAGCTGCCACCTTCAAGCTGATACCGGATTCTTCGAAGAAAACAAACAAGCTCGCGACACCACCTAATCCAGCTCGCGCCTCTTCGAAGAAAACATCTAAAAACAAAACGAAAACTACGAATAAGTAGAGGCAAATATGCCACATATTTCTTTTTCTGAGTTGAAGAACTGGGACAAGTGCGCGCACTATCACAAGTTGGTTCACCTAGACAAACTAAAAGGCTTTGAAGGTAACGTACATACAGCTATTGGTAATGCCGTTCACGATGTCTGTGAGCATATTCTAATTAAGAATAGCGTACAGAATACGCAAGACTTATTTGAGGTCAGATTTCTTAAAGCTCTCCAACGACTTCCGGAACACATTAAAGATGATCTGGACAAAAAACTCGTCACTGATATGAGGCAGCAGGGTAAAGATATTGTTGTCCTTGTGCTTGATTCAGTTAAAGAATACTTCGGAGATTATGAAACGATCTCAACTGAAGAAAGACTTATGTACCCAATTGAAGAATTTGATGATGCAGAATATTCTTTCAAAGGTTTCATTGACTTAGTATTAAAAACAGACGATGGAAAATATCACATAATTGATTGGAAGACCTGCTCCTGGGGCTGGGACGCCCGCCGTAAAACTGAGCCAATGACAACATATCAGTTAACATTTTACAAGCATTACTTCGCTAAAAAACACAATATTGACCCGTCTGATATTGAGACACATTTTGCCCTTCTTAAACGAACGGCTAAAAAAGACCGTGTAGAATTTTTTAGAGTGACCAGCGGTCCTAAAAAAACCAGCAATGCTGTTAAATTCCTAACGAGAGCATTGTATAATATTAACAATAAGAAATTTGTCAAGAACAAACTTTCGTGTCACGGAAATTTTGGTCAATGCGAATTTTATAAGACAAAACACTGTAGGTAAATTATCGTGAGCAAGATTAAAGTATTAACTATTTCTGATCATCCTTTATCTCCGTCAGGAGTGGGCACCCAAACTAGGTATGTGATTGAAGCGCTCCTAAAATCTGGCAAGTTTCAGTTTAATTCTCTTGCTGGAGCAATGCGCCACGATAATTATAACCCTGTTAAAACTGAAGAATGGGGTGACGATTGGGCAATCTACCCGGTTGATAGCTATGGAGATCCAGATACTATAAGATCTCTGCTGCGAACCTATAAGCCAGACATTGTGTGGTTTATGACAGACCCTAGGTTTTATATCTGGCTGTGGGAGATGGAAGATGAAATTCGTTCTATGGTCCCGCTGGTGTATTACCACGTGTGGGACAATTACCCTTATCCGACTTTTAACAAACATTATTACGATTCTTGCGATGTCATCGCGACCATCTCAAAGGTTACCGACGATATTGTAAAAACGGTCTCTCCAGACACAGAAAGTATCTACATTCCTCACGCCGTTGATTCGGAATGTTTTAAACCTCTAGAAAAAGATGTTATTCAAAAGGCTCGTGACGACTCCGGCATCAAACCAGAACAAACTTTGTTTTTCTGGAACAACCGAAACGCTCGCCGCAAGCAGAGTGGGAGTCTCATCTTTTGGTTCAATGATTTCCTCGAAAAGGTTGGTAAAGATTCAGCGAGGCTTATAATGCATACGAGTACGAAGGATGAGGCGGGACAGGATCTTGAAGCAATCCTTTATCAAACAGGTCTTACAAATGGCGAGGTTAAATTCTCCACTGCCAAGATCCCCCCACAACAGTTAGCTATGATGTATAATATGGCTGACTGCACTGTTAATATTGCCGACGCCGAAGGCTTTGGATTATCTTCACTTGAGAGTCTTTCTTGTGGAACACCAGTCATTAATACGATGACCGGAGGTCTCCAAGAACAGGTAACAGACGGAGAGAATTGGTTTGGTATTGGCATTGAACCAGCTTCAAAAGCTATTATTGGTTCTCAGCAAATTCCTTGGATTTATGAGGATCGTGTCAGCGGAAAAGACGTTGTTGATGCTTTCATTAAAATCCACGAGATGTCTGATGAGCAGTTAACAGAATTGGGATCCGCAGGTCGCGACCACACACTTAAGAACTATAATTTTGAAAAGTTCAATAAACAATGGATTGACCTTATGACAGAGACCTATGAGAAACGAGGCTCTTGGGAAAACAGAAAGATGTATAATCGTTGGGAACTTATTAAGATGGGGGGCAAATAATGAAAAAGATTTTAGTAAGAGGTCCAGCCCTCAGCAGAAGCGGTTATGGCGAACAAGCTCGCTTTGCACTCCGTGCCCTCAACGCTCACCAAGCTGAATATGATATATATTTGATTAATACCGGCTGGGGAGCCACAAGTTGGTTAACAGAAGATGACGAAGAGCGCGCCTGGATTGATTCCCTATTACAAAAAACAATTGCCTATTCTCAGACCGGCGGCACGTTTGATATTTCAGTTCAAGTTACCATCCCGGCTGAATTTGAGCGCCTAGCTCCATATAATGTTGGCTATACAGCGGGTATTGAAACCACGTTGATGTCGGCGCCGTGGCTTGAGAAAACTTACGTTGTTGATAAGCTTATTGTCCCTTCTCAACATTCAAAAGGTGTTATTGAAACCTCCAGTTGGGATGGTCAGGACCAGCGAACAAACCAAGCCTTTAAACTAACTTGCATAAAACCTGTGGATGCCGTTGCATTTCCTGTAAAACAAATTGAACCAGAAGACATTAATTTAGGTCTGGATACCGATTTCAATTTTCTGACAGTGGCTCAATGGGGTCCAAGAAAAAATCTAGAAGCGACCATTGATTGGTTTGTTGAAGAATTCCAGGGTAATCCAGAAGTAGGATTAATCGTTAAAACCCAGCTCGCAAAAAATTGTCTTATTGATAGAAGACATACCGAAACTCGTCTTAAAAGATTACTGGCTAAATATCCTGACCACAAGTGCAAAGTATATCTATTACACGGAGCCTTAACCGAGGGTGAAATGACTTCACTTTATCAGGATGATAGAATAAAAGCAATCGTGAGTACCACACACGGCGAGGGATTTGGCTTGCCACTGTTTGAAGCTGCGTATAACGGTCTTCCTGTAATAGCAACAAACTGGAGCGCTCACAGAGACTTTTTATATGCACCAGTCAAGGATAAGAAGAGTAAGAAAACAAAGATAAAAGCCCTGTTTTCAAAGATTGATTATACACTGGAAAACATCCCGCCCCATGCTGTCTGGGAAAACGTTATTGTCGCAGAGGCGAAGTGGGCTGTTCCCAAAAAGGGCAGCTATAAAACTTGCCTAGGAAAAGTATATGCCAACTATGGCACCTATAAATCATCTGCTAAGAAACTTCAGACTTATTTGAAAGATGAGTTTTCAGCAGAGAATCAGTACAAAAGATTCGTCGATGCTCTAGGTCTCCCTGAACAGGCTGAAGAAGTACAAGTTTTTACGTGAGAAGATAGATGAACTTTGTTTTTGTAGCCGACTTCTTTGCCAATGAGATCTTAGGGGGCGGTGAAATAAATAATGATGTCCTCGCTGATTGCTTACGCCAGCGGGGACACTCTGTATCTGAGAGAAAGTGTGTATCCCTTACGACAGAAGAAATAACTTCTAATCTGGGCGCTTGTTACGTTATAAGCAACTTTATACAACTATCAGAAGATGTGAAGTCCGCTCTCAAAAATACCCGATACGTTATTTATGAGCACGACCATAAATATCTCCGACATCGTAACCCGGCGATGTTCTCCAATTATAAAGCACCTAGATCCGAATTAGTCAATAGAGATTTTTATGCGGGCGCCCTCGGTGTCTTCTGCCAGAGTAAATTTCATTGCGAGATCTTGCAGAAGAATCTTTTCCTAGATAATGTTAAGAACCTCGGCGGCAACTTGTGGTCAGACGAGTCCTTAGAGGTGATGACAATACTGCTTCAGAATGAGAAGCAAAACAAATTCTCTGTAATGCAATCAAGCATCGCACATAAGAATACTGCTGGCGCCGTGAAATACTGCGAGAGAAACAACTCTCCGTATGATTTGATCTCTTCCAGCGATTATCACGATTTCTTATCGCAGCTTTCTAGGAATAACAAATTTGTGTTTCTGCCGCAGACCCCAGAGACACTATCTAGAGTGGTTGTTGAAGCGAGGATGCTTGGCGTCGAGGTTCACACTAACAGTCGTGTAGGCGCAGCTTCAGAATCTTGGTTCCCTTTAAAGGGATTTGAATTAATAGAGAAGATGAGACAACGACGCGAAGAAATAACATCAGCGGTAGAACATACTTTCAATTCTGGTAAATGTTCTTTTTTTACCCCCTCTCTAGACACACCGAAGATTTCAATATTAACATCCTTATATAAAGGCGATGAACATATTGAAGGGTTCTTGGCTAATATGACTTCTCAATCTGTCTTTGACGATTGTGAACTTATTATCATTGATGCAAATTCCCCAGGCAATGAAAAAGAAGTAATTGATAGATATCGCGAGCAGTATCCAAACATTATTTATAAGCGCCTTGATAAAGACCCTGGCATATACGGTTGTTGGAATCAAGCCCTTGATATGGCTTCTGGCGAATTCGTAACAAACGCAAATTTAGATGACCGCCGCTCAAGGCAACAGTTAGAGATCTTTGCCAACGAGTTAACAAATGATTCAGAAGTTGACCTGATCTATTCCCAATGTTTCATAACCGGCAAGGCGGGAGAAACTTATCTTCACAATTCTAGCTTGGAAACTGTATATCCTATCGCCCCGTTTTCTCGCGAGGCTATGGTTAAGTGCTTACCAGGATGTATGCCGATGTGGAGAAGGAGTATGCACGAGGGCATTGGAAACTTTGAGGCGAAATATAAGTCAGCAGGAGACTGGGAGATGTGGCTCCGCGCAGTAGAGAACGGCTCTGTATTTAAGATGGCTGATGGGGTCCACGGTCTTTATTATCATAACCCGACTGGGTTATCAACTGACAAGTCTCGCGAGAAAGAGAAGAAGGCAGAGGAGGCTGAGGTCTTTTTTAAATATGCCGAGATCTTTGGGCAGAGAAACTTTGATATGTTTAAAGGATACTTCTCACAGTGAAGAAAATAATCTCATTTAGCCTCTGGGGAAACAACCCAACCTATACAGTGGGTGCAATTAAGAATGCAGATCTAGCTTTGGAAATATACCCAGGCTGGATTTGTCGTTATTATGTAGGCAAGTCAGTTCCGGCAGACATCATAGACGCATTGATACAGAGAGAGAACACTGAAGTGTTCGTGATGAACGAAGAAGGTGATTGGACTGGAATGTTCTGGCGCTTTTATCCAGCTTCAGAACCTGACGTTGAGGTTATGTTATCTAGGGATACAGACAGTCGTTTGGATATAAGAGAACGCGCCGCAGTTGATGACTGGCTTGCAGGCGATAAAGATTTCCATATTATGAGAGATCACCCATATCACGCAACTCAAATTCTCGGTGGAATGTGGGGGGTACGGAACGGGCTTCTGCTCGGGATGAGGCAGGCTATATTAGATTATACTAAGGGTGATTTTTGGCAAGTAGACCAAAACTTCTTAAAAGAAATCATATATCCTTATATAATGAATAATACTTGCACGCACGATGAATACTTTGCGAAAGAGCCGTTTCCAACAAAACGAGAACCAAAGCAGTTTGTCGGTCAGGCATATGACGCCAACGATAATCAATTGCACCCTGAACACGGAGAATTAGTATGAAGAATTTAAGCAACGTTGATATCCACGAATTCCTTTCTCGATGCAAGCCAGAGCGTGTTGAGGGTAGAAAGATTAACTACGAAGACACAGAATATGCCATGCCATATTCTACTGTAAAAATACAAGATGTTATCTTGGGGGGTCTTAGAGAAAATCAAGAGAGAATTTCTTTGTTCGAAAAGATTATAGAAGATAATTCCCAATCTCGCGATTCATACCTAGATATCGGGAGTAATTTAGGCGTGTTTGTCAGATCTTTTGATCATATCTTTGAAAAGGTTAGTGGAATAGACGCTGATCGCTATTATATTGATATGTGTGAGTTCTTATACGAGGAAGAAAATTGTGATTTTATTTTGGCTGATCTTAATATTAAAAGAATTACAGATTTCTTTGATTCCCCGCGCGACGTAATCACTGCACTGTCTATGATCGAGTACATAAATAATAAAGAACAATTTGTGCAAGATTTATATGATCTAACAAATGAACTTTGTATTATCGAAGGTCACAGCGAAGATATTATCAAGGGCTACGATAAGAAATACGAAGACCTGCTAAAGTCTAAAAACTGGAAAGTGCAGAGAGCAGACTTTACTACTGACGCTGGGGTGAACGCTCCTGTGCCGACACAGGAGACGGGGAGACCATTATGGATCTGCAAGAAATGAAAGCCTTTTACCCAAAAACATCAAATGGCGCCAATAGTGATAGAAAATATTTTGTATCTGGATCCGCTTTTATAAAGGTTGACGATTTTGCTGAGAGAGGTCAGAGCGAGGCTCGTATCTTATCCTCTTTATCTCACCCTCTCGTGCAGAAATATATTGATTCTTATATTTCTGACGATAATAAGCATATATTAATCACCGAATATTTTGAAGGAGATACTTTAGAAAATCTTCTCTCTCAAGAGTCTTTGTCCCATATCCAGAGAATAACGATAGAAAGTCAATTGTTTCTAATTCTATCGTACCTTATCCAGCGCCGCGTTCATCACGGCGATATAAATGTTAGTAATATTCTGTTTAATGGTGAACGAATACTTTTGATAGACTTTGAGATGTCACGGTACGACGATGGGATGAAGGATTTATTAGGACCATTAACCGAAACAAATCATTGTGGCATATTTAACGTTATTAACATCATTAGAGGACGAGACAAGCCCAAGCCTGAGCCGCCTGAAGAAGTCGCCGAGGAACTATAGTGTACGACCAAACATTAGAATATTTTAGGAATAGGATTCTTAAAGATAACGAGAAGCTCTTAAGCGAGTATAATAAGACATATGACTACCTAAGCCTGATTCACCCAATTTACAATCGTAATTGGAGAGTAAAATTTTTAGATAATCATCGGTTTATGAATTGGATTTTATATTCGTATCTAATGGATATAAAAGAAAATCGTGCTGAACATTTGTTGCCCAACAACATCCTTTCTGGTGATATCACAGTTATGGATATTGGGTGTTACGATTCTTTTCTTGTTGCAGCATTAAATAAAAATGGAATTGATGCTTATGGATATGACGATAACGATTGGGCTGATATGTTCGGCGTCTTGGGAACAACACATAAGACTAATTTTAGTCCGAACTGGAATCGTAGAGAAAAAAACATTGACGTTGCCATAGTGTTGAATTATGCTCATATGTTTAAACCAGATGACTTATTGTCCTATGTCGAAGAGAAGTGCGGAAATATGCCGTCAGCAATATTTTTTGATTTTGATGCAAGTGTTCAACATGTACATCATCATTTGTATGAGGCGTCGCGAGCAAATTACAAGACACTGACATTCCCTGCCTCCTCGGAGAGAGAATTATATATATGGCACGCATAATAAGGATAGATGATTTCCCACACGGCGATCTGGCGATGTTTTCTCGCGGAGATTATATGTATTATCGCCAAAAAGTCGCCGCTGGCTTAGAAGTGTTTGAGAAAAACGATATACCCTACATACTCGGCGCCAGCGCTCTACTTTTTCAGCCTGGAGATGTTGAGTTTTTGAACTCCACTATTAAGAAGGGCAAAGTTGTTCTCCACGGTTTTAATCACGGTTGGAATTTACCGTGGGATAAAATAACGTCTTTCTGGAGAGGTGGTGGTGAATTTTTCAACCTCTCAACTGAGGATATCTCTGAGAGGTATCAACGTTCTGTTGAGATTTTAAAAAATGTCAAATCTTTTTCCGAAGAGGATTTTATTGCACCATTTAATTGTTATACACAAGAACTGTTAGATTTTCTCAAAGACACACCAGTAAAAAGAATTCACACTTCAGATGAATTTTGGGAATCGTATGGTTTGGATAAAATGGAATATCACTCTATGACTCCAGTGGTTTCTAAATTTAAAGTCACTTATGATGATGCCCATAAGGTTGTAAACCATCTTGATGATCCATCGCAAATAACTTTACATTGGTGTTATGACGCGCAAAGACCGAATTGGCTTTCGGATTATCAAACGTTATGCACAGAGATAGAGAAGAGAAATGTATAAAATAATGATTCCCTATAGAGATCGCGATTCTCATCTAAAGACATTTGTTAAGAATGCGATACCTTTCTTTGAAGAGTCTGGCAGGGACTATAAAATAATCATAATTGAGCAACCTGATGGTAAGCCATTTAATCTTGGTAAATTAACCAACGTTGGGTTTGATATTTTTAAAAAAGAGTATGGTGGGTATAAACCAGAAGACTCATTTATATTTCAACCTGTTGATTGTATTCCTTATGATGCTCACTATGACGCGCCGCGAGGCGGCATTGCGAAACTAACTAGTCACTATAGTACGCCAAGACAGTCCGACGAAATAACTGTTGATTTTAGTCGCGCGACGTGGACACCGCGTAGATCTCAGGTGCCGCAAGGCGAACCTCGCGTACACGGAGTTCCGTTTCATTATAAAGCTTTCTCTATCGATCCGGCTGCTTATGAGAAGGTGAACGGCTTTAATAATGATTGCTGGGGTTGGGGAGGCGAAGATGATGAATTTTTTGTGCGCCTTTCCTTGTTTGGGATTAAGAACGTGCATCGTCTTTGCCTGTACGACATGCTAGATCACGAACTAGCGTCTTTAGAACACCACCAACATAATATCCTCAAGGCTCATATTATGGCATCTCAAGAAGACGCCTACAAAAGCGGTCTAAGTAACTTGGAATATAAAGTTATTGAAAAGACTGAAAGGCTTGGAATTGAGACATATGTTTGTGAGATTTAATGGACACCAAAGACAAAAATAAACTGCTCTTTGCGGAACAACTAAAATTAATAGAAATAGAGATTTTTTCCTATTGCAATAGAAAATGCTGGTTTTGTCCTAATTCTTTTATTGATCGTCTTTCTCAAAATCATATAATGGACGAGAAAGTTTATCTCGATCTCTTGAATCAACTAAAAGAAATTGACTTTTCTGGAGAATTGACGTACAGTAGATACAATGAACCAACATCCAACCGGGAATTGTTTTTAAAGAGAGTGAATCAAGCACGTCAAATACTCCCAAAAGCAATACTGAGAACAAACACGAATGGTGACTACATCACCAGAGAATATGTGGAAGAGTTGTGTGACGTTGGTTTTAATCAACTTTGGATTCAGCAGTACCTCGGTAATAATGAAAGATATGACCACGAAAAGATGCGCCAGCGCTCCGAGGCTAAGATAAAGAAGCTTGGATTATCATCACAAGTTTTGACAGATATTCCAGGCTATAAATTAGAATATGATATATCATACAATGGTATGACTATACATATAAGATCTAGGAATTTTGAGATAGACGGCTCCAGCAGAGGCGATTCTATAGAACTGGCATCGGAATATACTAGAACACAAAGATGTTTACAAGTTAGTCAAAATATGTACATTGATTACAACGGAGCGGTTATGGTGTGCTGCGCGTTGAGATCAGATGTACCAGGGCAGGAATCTGGAGTGATGGGGCACATTGGGGAGGACAAACTGTGGAATATATATGCTAGTGAAAAATATGAACCCTGGAGAAAACATCACAGCGGTGATGGACCCAAGGAAGGGTTTTGTAAATCCTGTAAGGACAGTGTAAAGATTGAACCAGAGGTATCAGAGTGAAAATTTTAATTATTCAAGAGAACGGTAGGCACGAGGCAAACAAACATTTTAGAGAATGCTTTTGTATGCAGAGATCTCTACAAGCACTGGGTCACCAAGCAGATGTGTGGGGGTTTGGTCATGACAACTTTTCACAAACTCCGGATTGGGACGCATATGATCTCATCTTAAACTTTGAAAACTATGATACGACGGGCTGGTCACCGAATCTATCACATACACAGAGCCCGAAGAAATTCTTATGGAGCATTGATGCACACTGTGTTGGGCTCCAACCATTCCTGAATACTTATCACAACGGTAATTATGATTTGATATTACAATCAACTGAGGATTTTGTTGAGGAGAACAGCGTATGGTTTCCAAACTGCTATGACCACACTCTGATTAAACCCTCGGCGCCCAAGAGCACATTCTTGGGCTTTTGTGGTTCTATGCTAAACAGAAAACCGCTCCTTGATTACTTGTCCAACAATTATGATCTGAGACAGGACATATGGAAGCTTGGAGATGAGATGGTGAGAACAGTTTCATCATATAAGATTCATTTCAATATTAATCTCGCGAATGATATTAATTACCGAAGCTTTGAAACAATTGGCTGTGAGACACTGTTGTTGACTAACTATAATCCTCAATATGAGAAGCTAGGGTTTATCCACGGAGAAAACTGTCTTATGTACACAGACCAGCAATCTTTATTTCGTAGTATTGAAGCTTGCCAGATTGATCCGGACTTGGTTACATCAATCTCACGAAATGGTTATATTCTGTCAAAACAGCACACCTACGACGAACGCGCCAAAAAACTTTTATCCATTTATCAGGAGTGTTAAGATGAAGCGAGCGATTGTTACCGGAGGTGCGGGGTTCATTGGAAGTCATATAGTTGACAGGCTGTTGGATACGGGAGTTGAAGTCGTGGTAATCGATAATGAATCGTCTGATTGTCACGAGGCTTTTTATTGGAACGACCGTGCTGAAAATCATAAGTTAGACATTTGTGATTACGCTAGTGTCTCTCCACTTTTTGAGGGCGCCGATGCAGTCTTTCACCTTGCAGCCGAAGCTAGAATTCAGCCTGCGATAAAAAATCCTCTTCTTGCGGTAAGGGTAAACGTCCTAGGGACTTGTAATGTCCTTCAGGCGGCTTATACTTGGGGTGTGAAGCGACTCATTTACTCCTCCACTAGTTCAGCCTACGGTCGCAAAAACCCCCCACCTCAGCGCGAGGATATGGCGAAGGATTGCCTCAATCCATATTCTGTTTCAAAGACTTGCGGAGAAGAGTTGTGCAAAATGTACAACAATCTATACGGGCTTGAAACAGTTAGTTTTCGTTATTTTAATGTTTATGGCGAACGTCAGCCGACCAAGGGACAATATGCTCCGGTCATTGGTTTATTTGCCAAGCAAAAAGATCAGGGGAATCCTTGCACAATCGTTGGGGATGGTCTTCAGCGCAGAGACTACACTCACGTTTCAGATGTCGTCCGAGCAAATATATTAGCTGCGACAACAGAGGACCAGTCAGCGTTGGGGGAACTGTTTAATATTGGGACAGGAAAAAACTATAATATTTTTGATTTAGTTGATATGATAGATAATCAACACACGTTCATCCCATCCCGCCCAGGGGAGTCTAGAGAGACGTTAGCTGATATTACAAAGGTGACATCAGTCCTTGGCTGGCAACCCGAAGTAACTTTACAAGAATGGATAAAAAAGTCAAGAAACATTTAAATTTTTTTGCAAAAATGATTACAATATAAGATAAGAAAGGAGAATAAGAATGAAATTATCAGATCAGGCATTGACTGCCATAATGACAGCTCTACAAAAGTGTATTTTGGAACAGACCGATATTGTTCCGATCCTTAAAGGTTTTGAATTTGATAAAACTTCAAAACGATGGGGTGGTAACGGTGAGCTTGTTGTTAATAACACTCCGACATTTTCACCAAATGTTGCGTCGGATGACAATTAGTGCCGAAGTATGTCTATGAATGTTCTTCCTGCAAAGAAACAATTGAGATCCGCCATTCAATAAAAGAAAGAATGGAAGACTGCTCTCTTTGCGAAGAATCTAAGACATTGACTCGGATCCCGTCCGTGCCGCTAATAGTTAAAAGCAAACCTATGAATAATGGCGCGAAAGCTGGCGAAGTCGTTAAAGACTTCATAGAAGATGCGAGAAGAGAAATCTCTTCAGAGAAAAGAGATTTACAGAAGAGGGAATACGAAGGATGACATTAACAGAGTGGTATTTAGGGGTGAGTGTGTTTGCTAATTGTGCGCTGGGGTATAAGATATATACAACTCGTAAAACTATCAAGGAAGTGATCACGTTAACATCTGAATTAGAAAACTTGTCGGAAGCCACATCAATAGATATAAAAAAGCTAAAAACTACGGCTGGTGAAAAATGATGGAAGTATTTTTTGGTTTATTGTTGCTCGCGAGCCTCGCTGTCAATACAATATTAATTTGGTATATTAAGAGGGTCGTAGCAAGATCGTCGGTCGTCTATGACGCCACAAACGATATACTTGGGGCTCTGGGGGATTTTACAGAGCACCTTGATTCCATAGATGAACTTAGAGCATTCTACGGAGATCCAGATTTTAAGAGCATTTTAGAACACTCTAAAGCCATTACAGAAGACGTTGCGAATTACCGTGATGGATTCATTTTTGAAATAAAAGGGGGAACGCTTGAGCACATCTACGGCACAAAAGAAAACGCGACGGAAGAAGAATAAGTATTATTACTTCACCCAGGTCCACGAAGACGCGATTGTTAAATATGCCCTGACTACAAACCGAGCAGAAAGAGAAGTTCTATACGGTGAATTTATTGGACCCGTGTTTAATGAGATGGTTGACAAGATCGTCTATACTTATAAATTCACAAATTTGCCAAACATTGATTTTCTTAAGGAAGAATGTAAGACTTGGCTAACAACGATTTTAGATAAGTATGATCCAAATAAGGGATCAAAAGCTTTTTCATATTTCAGCGTGATTACAAAGAACTGGTTTATCCACAAGGTTAAGAAGCACGCGACCAAGCTCCGCCGCGAAATCGCTTATGATTCTGTCGTCAAAGAGATTGAACAACAGGGGATGTCAACAGATGATTCATACGCCAAGACTCGCGAAGACGCAGAGTTCTGGCATTTTCTGTGGAAAGAAATTGATAGTTGGGATACCGGGACTCTAAAGCCAAATGAGGAAAAGGTTTTGAACGCGGTAAAAGAATTGCTATCAAGTTGCGATGAGATAGAAATTTTTAATAAAAAAGCTATTTACTTATATCTTAGGGAATTGACTGGTTTAAATACAAAGCAGGTCGTCAACAACCTGAACAAACTGAGATTAAAATATAGGCAGTTTAAAACAAAATGGAACGAAGGCGAGATATAAAAGATTTAGATTCACACCTGGAAGAAGCAATAAAGAATATCCGCGATGACAGAGCAGTCACTTCTGCCCTGCTCGCGGATATTATGGTTTTCCTCAAGAAGAATGAACAAAATCATAAAGAGGTCGGCGCAACAGCTGCGAAGTATGTTGAAACACTTCAGAGATCTAACGAGCAACTTGTTAAAGTCGCCGCTCTGATCCAGAAAAAAGAAACAGCCCGCCGCGAAGGATTGACGGAGAACGATCGCCAGGATATTTTTGATATTATTGGCTCGGAGGTCACAACTGATGGCTGAAGATCCAAATCCAAATCCGCTTGCTGATATTCGATACGGAGATTTGAATGATATTCGTAAGCCAGTTATTCGCCGCCGCCTCCCGAACATAAAGGGTAATTCTTTTGCTGCCATGACAGTAGCAGCTGCGGACTCTTATAAACCTAACGCTCTTGCAAGCGTAGGACAATTTAAGGGGGTCGTTCTTCGCGTCGAAAACGGACCTAGCACAGAAAATCAAAAGAATCAACCAGGCGGCTGGTTTGAAAGCTTCTTTAAGGATAAAACATCCGACGTTGAGATGCTTATAGAAATTAAAGTCCGTGTGCCGGAAATACATTCTATGCTCCCCACACCATCTGCTCTTGGTTCTGAGACTGACGATGCCAATCGGCTTATAATAGATATGTACCCAACATTTGTGGCTCAATCCACAGCGGTACAAGTACCAGAGCCTGGAGATCTCGTCTGGGTTGACTGGGGAAACAGAAAAAATTGGTCAGATCCGTATTATGTCCGACCCGTGAAAGAGGTCGGCGCAGACGGTTCAGGCAAAGGCGGCGAGGGCGCAGCTGCTGCGCATGGCGACTGCTCTGGTAACTCATATTCGGCGAAACCTCCATCGGGCGACTCCGTGGCAGGCAGTAACGCCCATACATCAGCTCATACTGGATTGCCTAGGTTGAAAAGGAACAGCAAACCGAAGGGTGATCCGGTGCTCATAACCACTCATGGAATCCCCGCAGCCGAGCTTAAAGCGAATATTAACCCAGCCCGTACTGCCCAGTGGAAAAAAACAATGCTGAAAAACCTTCCCCCTGGTAGAAGCTGGATTGGACCATGTGTACACCAGGGGAAGAACTACCGTGCGACGGAATCTCGTTCTAATATTATATGGTACAGCAATAGTACAGATTTCAAACAGCCTTGGGAATTAATATATTTCTTTCACGGATTAGATGAGTTTTCAGCTCACACCTTTGAACAACAAATCGCCCCCCAAGTCTCTACGATGGTTTCTCAAGGGAGAAATTTTGTTCTTGTTATGCCAGAACTTCCGTGGGCAAAAGCGTATGGAGGCAAGGGTCAAGGCACTGCCTTTAAAAAAGATAAATTTGCTCTCTATCATAAAGAGGCATTAGAACGCCTCGCCGCCCTCTATGGCGAAGAAGGCTTCAAACCCTCGCCTGCTTACATCGCAGTCCACGCCCACAGCGCCGGCGGCAGCGCATTAAAAAATATTATAGAAGATCTTAATAAAGAGGTCAAGCCAAATAGGATTTTCTTGTCTGACTGCGATTATTATAAAATAACCTCTCGTATTTTGAAGGATATGGCGAATGGCGCTGCTGACAAAAACCGTTGGGTGACTTGTATAACCACTAAAGGAAAGACGAGAAAAAACACTAATGATGCATTTAAAGCATGGGGTGATAAACTAAAAGATTCAAATGTATTCAAGATAGAGACAAACAAAAAACACTTCTGGTGCGGCGCGAATTGTTTGATAACGATATCTGATGAAATGATAGAACGTCAGAAGAAAAAAGATGTTAAGACCGCCGAGAAGGCAGCAGAAGCCAAGCCGAACGATGAACAAGGCGAAGAAAACAAAACAGTTGTTGACGAAAAAGGAGAAAAGGAAGAAAAGGCAACTGAAACCCCCATTGAAAGTATTCCTAAAAAAGATCCATCTGGCGAGAGTCCCCCACCACAAACGCCTCCTACCGCCGCATCTAAACAATCAAAAGAATCGGACACTCCTAAAAAGCCTGATTTTAAATCGGTGCCGGCTGTAGAATATCAGGAAAATAGAGTTCGCACTAAAGAGTATGGCGGCTCCCTTGTTGGCGCCGCCGCCGATAAATTATTAGAAGAGGTTGAGCCAGGGGTTAAATTACATAAGCTTGTAGCTGTCAGATATCGGGCATTTAAAAAAGCTGCCATAGAGGCGGGCTTCCCTAATTTTAAAATTTCTTCTGGTTGGCGACGACATCGCTGGAAAGACCGCGCACATTATGAAGCGACCCTTGAGAAGAAATATGGTTCTATTAGCGCAGGCAAGGGCTGGCTCGCATTCGCATCTCCTCACGAGACTGGGATGGCACTAGATGTCAAAGCACACGGTGTGTACGCATCATATGGCGGCTCAAAAACAGCAAAAAAACAGAAGAAGACACCGTTGTTTGCCTGGATGAAAGCAAACGCACATAGATTTGGTTTGACTCCATATAAAAAAGAACCTTGGCACTGGGAATGTCGTCTCCCATATGATTCATATGCGTCTGGGGTGGAATTCACAGAAGACTTTGCCATTCGTGTTACCCACACCGGAGGTAAAAACGCTCAGCTACCATCTGGTCCAAGTACGGGAGGCGGAGGCGGTGGAGGTCGCTCTAGCACCCCAGGCGCAGGAAAAAGGTGCGTTCGCACTGGCGGCGGCGGCGGTCATAATGCGGCACCACCGGGTCCTTATACACCGGGAAAACCGTTTCCCGTATCAGGCGGAGGCTCTCTTGGAAAGAAGCTGAAATCTGGACCCCCTCCAGGCAACGCAGAACACTGGGGGAATCCAAAAAGAAACATGAAAGAGCTTAGACTATTTGTGTTACACGAAACAGCCGGCTGGCCAAATGGCACTGCGACGCTAAACAGAAATCTGGGAAAACGAAAATCTCACAAGGCTGTTCACTTCTGGGGCGCGATTAATGGTGATGTTGTTCAGACCATACGCCCCGAACAGATTGCTCCGCACGCGAACAATACAAATGCGTACAGTTGCGGAATCGAGGTCTGCAACTTCGGCAATGCTGGTGGCGACTATGCCGCCAAGTGGGAACGCCGTCTCGCGATGGGAATGCACGTAGTAACTCATTGTGGTAGGGGGGACATCCCGACCGAGCCCGGTAAAGTTGTACCCTCGTCTTGGAAGCAGGGTAAAGCATACGGTGCGCAAGCCCTGCCATCCCCCCAACAATGTGATTCCGCTTGGAAACTTATAGTTTGGCTCTCAAAAAACCCACCAGCCATCAAAGACGGAATAACGTGGAGGAAAGGTGGCAAATCAGGCAAGCCGGTAATTAAAATTCCGATTACATTTCCTTGCGTCCCCGACAAAGATAAATTTTGGTGGTCTAAATGGAACGGCGGTCCAGCAAGAGTAGCACACGGAGAGTGGTTCGCGAAACACACGCCCGGTGGCATTGTGGCACACGCACGCATTCACCAACATCATGACGGTCTTTGTTTGGAATATTATTGTCTCGCAAGAGCACGCGGCATGTCTGCAAATGTGGCTTATTACGCAATGGTTGGAGCCCTGTGTTCTGGCGTCGCCGTACCCAGCAAGGGCGCTTGGACACCAACTCCCAACCCTGCCATGGTCGCCATCGGCAAGAAAAAATTTAAGAAAGCCTGGTTTAAACAGAAAACTTCGAAATGGGTTGGCAAAAAGAAGTGGAAAGAATTGGCAGCAGCAAATCCTCAATGGTTCGCCGATCCAAAGCATCATGCTAATGCTGGAAAAAAAGGATACTCATAAAATATGGGCAATAAAAAAATAACCATTAAGAAACCTGCTGTGGTCCTTAAGGGTGCAGATCCCCGCGCCCGCGCCAACTTAAGGAACTCAAGTGAGAATTCGACTGCGTCATCCAGGGGCATAGATGGTGACAATATTGTTGAGCCGGTGCCAAAATATATTGAGACACCAAGTGAAAAAATATTAAAAAATGCTAATAACTCCTGGGTTGTCCTAGGTCGCGACCGCCCTGGTCCAAGAAATAGCGGCTATGGCGGCGCCGGAGACACCCATGCCGCCAGTATCGATCTCGTCACCGGTCGCATGGCGCACAAAGCGCGAACAGTGGACTCCGCTACAGGAGAAACACTAAACGCAGATCCTGATTTTAAAATTGATGCCGCTAGAATATATATAAGTCAAAAAACAGATGTAGACAAGAATTTTGAATTAATACCGGGAAAGGTCGGCACGTCAAAAGCCCGCTCGGCAATTGCAGTCAAAGCTGATGGAATCCGGCTCATTGCGAGAGAAGGGATCAAATTAATTACATCTGAGGCTACAAAAAATTCTCAAGGCGGTGATTTGCAGAGTTACGTTGGTATTGATATCATTGCGGGCAATGTTGACGATCCGAAGACCGGCACCGACCTACAACCAATGGCTAAGGGTAAGAATCTATCTGAAGCGCTACAACGATTGACCTTCCATGTTGAAAAACTTAATGGAATCGTTGACGCGCTTTTGATGACTCAGATGGAATTTAATAATGTTCTTATGGATCATTGGCATCCGTCCCCGTTTTTTGTTGAACCAACAGCACCATCAATACCGGTTCAGATAACAGGGATACAAACCCAGGTTCATCTGTTGACAAAAGTAAAACAATCCCTCGTGGCACATAAAGCTAATTTAGGAAGTTTCAAACGAACCTACTTAAACCAGAGCGGAAAAAAATATATTAATAGTCGTTTTAATAACGTCAACTGAGGGATACTAAATGGCATCGCCACAGAACTTTAAAGTTACAGGAAAGGGCACTGCGCCCGCCACGGACGAAGAATCGGTTCGATTTAAGAAGATGATAGAAGGCGCCCTTGTCCAAGGCATATTAAAAGCTATAACTAGTGATGTGATCACTGCCGGTGGCACTATCAATCAACCCGTCTTAGAAGAAAAGATTGGTTCTATTGACGTAGATAAGCCTTCTGGTATTTTAGGTGACAGTAAAAAATATATATTCGGACTTAAGGAGATCGATAATGGTTTTGCCACCGGTGGGAAGGTGTATACTAAATATAAGTTTAGTATCAAAGCCGCCGCGTTACAAAGCCTGCTTATTTCCGAAGGAGTGCTGACTCCCGCCCCAGAGCCAGAGCCAGAACCAGAACCCGAGCCAAAGCCAGAACCAAAGCCCGACCCAAAGGAAGAACCCGAGCCGGAACCAGAACCCGAGCCGGAGCCTGAGCCGGAGCCTGAGCCGGAACCCGAGCCGGAGCCTGAGCCGGAACCCGAGCCGGAGCCTGAGCCGGAACCAGAACCAGAGCCGGAACCAGAACCAGAGCCGGAACCAGAGCCTAAAACTCCCCCAAAGAAGGTGCCGTCCGAGGATCCTTCAAAAACTAAATCTGAAGACGTGTTTTTAGGGGAGACACACAGGGTCATGACGAAAAAAGACCCACTGCGAATCCGTTCCGGTCCTTCTCTGAAAGATAAAATTCTTGGACGATTACCAAAGGGCGCGCATGTAAGAGTTATTAATGAATTTTTGGGGGAAGATTGTTTATGGCACAAGATAGAAATCTTAGATTCTGATGTTGCAGATCCTCATACCAAAAAGAAACTAGCTGCAAATTTTAAAGACAGAGTAGGTTCTTTATATTGCCACGGATCTTATCTGAATAAATTAGATGGTGTTGCGCCGTCATTGCCACACGTGTGCTCATTTAAGATAGACCCAGACGCCTCGCCCCTTGATTGGAAAAAGATTAATCCGGTAGGGCACTCTTGTTTTTATAATGAGAGAGAGGCTGAATACCAGGCGTTGATTGAGCTTCCTTATCAGACCGAAGATGAATTGACTGCGAAGTATGATTCTTTTGACGGAGCTAGAACTCATATCCTTGAAGCCGGCGTGCGGAAGCTACTTTATTATTATAATAAGATTAGTGACGATGAAGCAATAAAAAAGATATTAGGAGCGTTTAAGGGGGCATATATACCGACTGGTGCAAAGGGATTTTATTTGGACAAAAGACCAGGCTCGTTTATGAGATTTCTGGTATGTTTTCCGGCAAAGTATTTTGAGGCAATTAATGAAAAAGAAGTCAATCTCGCTCGCGCTTCAGAAGCTAACGATATTGAAAACTTACGCTCATTTCACTTTGCCGTTAGCCCGTTTAAAAATAAAATAGAAACAGTGGCTAAAAAGATGGAAACATACGCCGAAGAAATTGAGTCTTCTGGCATTGAGGTTCAATATCTTGATTTAAAGTCAGAAGCCCGACGTTTAAGGGAATTGCCCGCAGCTTTTGATCGCCTATTGACCATAAACGGATATCCAACATCAAATCTTAAGAAAGAAATGACTGTTGAAGTTGGGCTAGGGAAAGAATTCAATGTAGAGTGGGTTTATTTGAACGTCGATGACAAAAAGTCTTTCCCCCTGGACATTGGACTTGTTTCTCCTGATGTTATAAACGCAGATAATGTTTCTTTATATTTACAATTACATCCCAACGGCTTTGGCTTCTCACATATTGAACCTGTTGTCATTAGTAGAACAATGGCGTATCTATATTATTTAGATGCCATGGTGCTTGCGATTAAGAAAAATAAGTTGCCGGTAACTCATGAGGAGAAGAAGAAGAAAAATAAAACTCGCGAGCTAACTTGGTCTGGTTTTGTTCAGGCATTTACTTATCCAATTCCAAGAATTTTACCATCAAGCCAACCTAGTGCAGCAAAGCCATCGTCAAAAGGAACAGCACAGAAGGCGGAAAAGAAGAGGGAACAAAAGAGATATAAAAAGCCACCCGGCGAGGCAAAGACCTCTAGCGAGTTAAAGAAGGAATCTAAGGAGCTAAGAAAACCTGAACGTAAAATAGCAGCCAGTAAAGACCGAGCGAAGACTTCTGAAGCTGTTGGCGATAACCTTTTTGAAGATATTGAACATATTTTAAGCAAGATTGTAAATCTAGATGATGTCTATGATCAGCTCCTCAACAAGTATAGCATTGAAGCGCTAGCGAAGCTCGTACTTTCTTTGCTAAGTGAAGTTCTCCCATTCGGTGATTTACAAAACCTTCAATTTGAGGCTGCGCTCGAACTGATTCCTATGGAAAAAATTGATGAGATATTGGCTAAAATCAAATCCATCGACCCTAAACTATATGAAAAAGCTAAGAAATTGGTACAGGCTGAGATTGATGAGCTTAAAGAAAAAGGGAAGGAAGCTGGTTTAGATATTGGCGATGTTGATATAATAACCCAGGAGCAAAAAGATAAGTCTAAAAAGCCCAAGTCTAAATCCGATCCTTTAAAAGCTTTAAAAGTTGAAATGGCGACGGAGCCTGGTCCGTTAGATATGGCTAAAACACCAAGCGGAACCAACGCGGTTTATAAGAGCCCCAAGCAACTCGGCGCCGCCAATAAACAGAGTACAATTTCACCAACCAAGGTCGCGAAAGCTCAACAAAATATGCTGGGCATTGATGTTGATATTGACGGCTCGGTGAAGGGATCCGGCGGCGCATTATTAAAAGAGCTTCCTCCGAAATATAGAAAACAACTTAAAGGTCCGGTCGGCAAGCTTGAAAAGCAGCTTGACAAATTAATTGAACAGAAAAAGGGCATGATTAAAAAGATGCTCAACGAGGGTATCGACGAAGCTACTGATTTTGTAAGAGATACAATTGAGGGCATGGTACCTGATGAAATAAAGGAGACGGCGGGGATTATATCTACGATATCGGATGAGTTAGAGTTCTCTGATAAAAAGCCGCGAAAGCCGCCTAAAAATCCCACGTTGGATCTTCCAGATGATTTTTCAACATCTGATCCGATGGCATCTGTTGTTCCCGAACTGGAAGCCGCCGTAGAAGAGGCTCTTACATCTGCGCTAATGGGAATGGTAAAACCCATATTAAAAGAATTGAAGTCCATGTTGGACGATCTCATGAAGGGGAAGATGCCAGACTTTGGGCGCCTCAAAAACCATATTCCGCTAGACGCTATGTTGGACGCTTTTGACAAACTCGGCGCCTCGCTTTCTCCAGGCGCAATAGAAAAGTTCATGGAGGAAATTCTTGGGTCTTTAACTGGGCAGGAGGCGGCAGATCTTTTGGAGGGCAAAGCGTCAGAATCAGTCAAGCAACATGTTCAATCTGTTGTTTCTCACAAACTTCCAGAGGTCGCAGATGCGTTACAAAATTCCTCCGATGTTGAAAATTTATTTTCCATAGTGGGGGACTTAGTTGGACAGGATGTCATTGACCTAGGTCGTAAGCCACTTCTTGGATTTGATCCATCTCTAACTGGTTTACTTTGTGACGATGAATTTTCAATCGGAGAATATGGTGATCGCCTGTCAGGCGACCGCGCGCGCGACCAAGACCGTGCAGAAAAAGATCGCCTTCGCGACTTAGCTAAAAAGTTAAAAGATCTCATTGACAATGACGGACAATTAGCTGATTTTAACCAAACGCTCGGCTGTCCGGATGGACCTCTTCAGAATATCCCGGCACTTACAAAAGCCAATGAAATGGTCATTGATGGGCTCTTTACGTCAATCAAGATGGCTTACGGTCGCGACGTTTCTTCGTTTTCAAATCTTATGACGACGAAAGAATCCAGAAAACTTCAGCCAGGAGACCCAGCGTATATACCAGCCAAGGGCGACATTAAAGACAAGAGCCCATATAAAGGTTGGGAGCAACCAAGAATTGATCTTGAAAATGCCAAAAACGCAACGACAGATTATAAGGTTGCCCCGCTTCTTAAAACGATGCTTCGCAAAAAAGATACATTCTCTCGCAACACAGATTCCATCCCATGGTCCATTGACTTTGAGGCGTCTGCCGTACAGGCAACGACCATTCAATCCGCGAAAAATCCAGTTATTACGACATATGAAAAACAATTAAAAGAACAACAAAATAAGCTAAGTTCTATTGAGGAGTCCATAGAAGAATTTACTGACGAGGGAATTCCAGTTCCAAGTAAGTTGACAGATTCAAAAGACAAACTTCTTGGCTCGTCGGATTTAGTCGGCTCCATCGCAAACACCAAAAAAATCATACAGGCGATGGCACAAGGAGAGTCTACTCCGAAGTTAAAAACCATTTCAGGTATTAAGAGCTTGACATACAAGATACCCTATGCTGATGTTAAAGCAACTGGGTACAATGACAATTTTTCTTTGTCCATTGCAAACTCCTCTCATGAATCAGTAGAATTAGCATCTCGTTTATCATCCTTGTCACCTGACGTAGAAATATCATCGACTGACGCCTGGGATCCATCAGAAAGAACATCTCCCGCCGATGCATTTGCAAGTTTTGTTCATTCTAAACTCTCTGCGCACAATATGCAGCCTTCTGAAGACAGCGGATTTTTAGATGATTTGGCTGACGATGTTTATACAAAGGTTTTCCTTGACTTTGTTAGGAAAACTGCTAAACAGGTTTCGCACTCCCCCTTATTTAAAATTAGAGAGCTTGAAAGGGTCAACCTACTTCCGGATTCAAGATCATCTGAAACATCAGCGTGCCCACCATCAGAATTATCCGAAAGCGATTTGCTTGATCTTTATAACCTCGCCGAAGACCTCAAGGATAGTTATGAGAAAAAATGTGAACCACTGGGCAAGGACGAGGCTACGACAAGCGTATTTGAGGAAGAAACCCGTGGAAGCGTTGTAAAGACAACAGTTAGGGTGTTTATGTTGGAAACACTACTTAAATCTATTTTTTGTTATTCAGAGTGGGATGCAGAAACCCTCGCAACCGACAAATTGTTTCTCGATTTTATATCTCATAATATGAGAACCCGCCTAGGCGATTTCAACCCAAACTTTTATAGAGACTTATGTTCAGTCGCGAAAGATATGGTCCATGCACAATCGTCGGACAAAGAGCTTGAGGACCCACTCGGCGTTATAGATATGGATGCACTCCTAAATGAAGACAACCCGCTTTATGAATATGGAGAAGAGGCATTAAAATATTTGGCGATGGAGCAACTGCCGGATTTAATGTATAAATTTGGGCAGAAGTTGGGTAAGAAGAAAAATTCTATTAACAGAAGATTTACAGATCCCCCTGCTGGAAACTCTGAAACCACCGAACCCGGCATGCCATTGTTTGTAACCGCTGACCCTGGCGGCTGGATCAGAACGATTGATGTTCCGGAGAATCATACATATGGTGGAAAAGATTTAGAAATTTCCGTCAACGGGATAAAACAAGGCGGAAACCGTTTTCTCAGACCCGATAAAACTATGGAGACGATTGAACTTAATTATCCAGATCTGATGAAAGAGAGTGGAACGTTCTTTATTGAAAAATATATTCGCATTCAAGATCTCAACACTCCAGATGCCACAGCCGACCCGACACTATCTGATATTTTAAGAAAGAGGGCGGGGGGTCCAGAGGGGGACGTTGAGAACATCTTAAATTCTCCACATACGTCTGGAGTTGTTAACACCACAGCCTGGACCGAACTTCTTAAAGAAATAAAGTCTGTTTTTGAGGCTAATCCGCCTACCTTATCTACATGGGCTGACGCAAAGATTTCTCAGTTCTTTAAACCATGGAAATACGGCTTGCGATTAATCTGGGTACCGCCCATGAATAAGCTTGGCTTATCAACGGAGGGTACAAAGATTTGGAATACCACAGGCACGCCACCGTCCAGCGATGGATTTACTATAACCACAGAACAATCTCCGAAGACTAAAGAATTAGTCGCTCTGGAACAATCATTTGAAAAAGCTTTTAAACTGGAACAAAACATTGAAACTGTGCGAAAAGAGAAAGCGTTTCTTCTTCAAGAGAACGTCGTCGTCAGAAACATCCTCAATCCAGAGAAGCACAAAATAAAGAAGCTTAGCCGTCCGGTATATACATTTCCATTGTTATCCGTGGAATCGTCCGTTGGAGGCTCTGACTTAATAAAAGATCACCTTGGAGGGTTTGACTCAAATTCCGACATATCCAAGAATCCTGACAGTCCATTTGCGAAGCTAAGACAACAATTAATAGAATCAGAAGAGTACAAACTTTTGTTTGAGTATATATTTCCTTTACCCAGGATTGCAACACTTGTGACTATTTATAGCGCCAATTCAATTGCGCTTTCAAAGCCGGAGACAAACAATATTTTTAATAGTACCAAGGAAGCGTGTCGCACCTTGTTTTATACCTTGTCGCCAGACACGAAGAACGCTTGGTGGGAACGAAAAGACGAAAATCTTAAGGAGATGGGTGGCAATGCTGGTCTCTTGAATACTTATCTCAACAATCAGTCTACGAACCCGAAGAGTGGTCCCAAGGCAGATCTGTTGAGTATGGCTTTGCGAGCAGTGCCTGTCTTAATCAGAGGAGTGGCAGAACAGACCGATCCACACTACGGGCTTGTGAGTAAATTGGTTGATTCTGGGGTGCCGATTAAAAAAGATTGGTCATCTGTTCCCCTCTTGTGGCCTGTGACCGTGCCATTCCCCGTCTTTCCTTTCGTCGGCTGGGGACCTCCCCTAACCTCTTGGGGTATGATTGCGTATAGCTTGCCGCAATTATCGGGGGATAAAAAACAAAATGAAGCTAATGCTAATAAACAAAAAAATATAAATGATTCTTCAGAGGAAGCATGCGAAGATGAATAGGAGAGACAAATAGATGGCTGGCATATCACCAAAGTTACCGATTAGTAAAGACGTCAGCGATGGCTACGCGCTGACAAAAACATATTTAGAATCAACGCGACAAAATTTAAAAAACCTTCTCCTAACTGTGCCCGGTGAAAGAATGATGATTCCAGAATTTGGCGTTGGCATGAAAAGATTTTTATTTGAAGATCATGGACCGTCTACATATGGCGCGATACAATCAAAGATTATGCAACAAGTTAGTATCTATATGCCATATATCATTATCAGCGATATACATTTTTTTGGTCCGGATGGATTGTGGACAATCAGCGACGGTCACGTATCTGGGCAAGAAAATGAATTTGCGAACTTGAATATGTTACAGATGAGATTGTTTTTCTTTATCGTACCCTTAGACGAAACTGGAACTTTAGACTTAGAATTCGCAGTTTAATGGTGTTGTTCTACTTATTATTAGAGGAAAATAGAGATGCCTAAGAAATATAAAAAAATCGTTCCCGTAAAATACACCGCCAGAGACTTTAATTCAATTAAAGAGGAACTTATCGAGTACGCAAAAAGGTATTATCCGACTACCTTTCGCGATTTCAATGAGGCTTCATTTGGCGCATTGATGGTTGATACGGTTTCGTATGTGGGCGATATGCTATCCTTTTATATGGACTATCAGGCAAACGAATCTTTTATTGACACATCAATTGAATATAATAATGTAATCAGTCACGCCCACCGCTTAGGGTACCAGCATCGTGCGAATCCAACTGCATATGGGATTGGTACTTATTATGTTTTAGTGCCAGCATCTACAGTTGGCACGCCGGATGAAAAATATATGCCGATTCTCAAAAGGGGCAGCACGTTTTCTTCTACTGCTGGAAACGAATATATCTTAAATGAAGATGTCGATATTGCACATAAGAACAATGAGATCGTTGTCGCTCGCGCCGATGAGGACACTGGACTGCCAACGTGGTTTGCCGTTAAAGCTCACGGACAGTTAATGTCTGGTATAATGGCTGTAACTTCTGTTGATTTAGGCGAATTTAAAAGATTCAGGAGGATTGAACTCAACGCCACCGACGTCGCGGAGATCACTAGCGTGATAGACAGTGAAGGACATGCATATTACGAAGTTGATTATCTTTCGCAAAACGTCGTGTATAAAGCTGTTAAAAATCCAGATTACTCTGGCGCAGATGGGCAGACCCAACACCTCTTAAAGCCATTTATTGTTCCGAGAAGATATGTTGTTGAACAATCTAATGATCGGACATATATACAATTCGGATACGGCTCAGATTCAGAACTGATTACAGAGAGCGTTGCAGAACCATCCTCTATCGCCCTGCAACAGTGGGGAAAGGAATATACATCTGATGAATCTTTTGATCCATCTAAATTATTAGATACTGACAAATTTGGAGTCGCTCCCGCAAACACGACTTTATCAATTACTTACCGGACCAACTCCTCCGGTGATGTTAATGCTGCCGTAGATACCGTAACTGAGGTCATTAATCCGATCTTACAATTTAAAAATATGGCGCAGCTTAGTAATACGACGGTGGGATATATAATACGAGATATTGAAGTTACTAACGAAGAGCCGATCATTGGCGATACAGAATCCCGCACCGTGGAGGAGATCAAGCGCCGCGCAAAAGATACATATGCTAGGCAAAACCGCGCCGTCACAAAACAGGATTATATCTCTACGGTATACTCAATGCCTGTTAAATTTGGAGCAGTCAAGAGATGTAATATTTTAAGAGATCACAACGCTCTTAAAAGAAACCTCAATTTGCACATAATATCAGAAGATCGCGGAGGACAGCTCGTTCGCACTAATGATAGTATCAAAAGTAATCTTAAGGTCTGGCTTGGCAAGAACAAAATGATCAACGATACAATTGATATATTAGATGCTAGAATATTAAATTTATCTATAGAATTCAGTGTCTTGGGTGCTGTTGATCAGAACCGCTATGAGATACTGTCCAAGGCTAAGAATATGTTGGCTTATCATTATGCTTCTATCCCAGATGTATCTGAACCTTTTTATATCACAGATATAAGGGACATTCTTAAATCCGTTCAAGGGGTGGTTGATGTTATAGACGTTCAGGTGAGACAAGCATCTGGTGGCGCCTATTCTGATTTAAATTTTGATGTTGATCGTAGCACATCTGCGGATGGAAGAATGATTAAGCTTCCAGAAGATATGATCTGGGAGATCAAATTTCCGACGATTGACATCAAGGGAGTTGTTAAATAATGGCTATTAAGAGATATGTGGCAGATGCAGACAATACTATAACAAACGGATATGAGGCGAATCTAAGTTCTCGCGCCACCGGCGCCAACATGGGAGCGTCCGATTCTATGGAGGTGTTTACTATATGGGCACAAAGATCAGGTAGTGCCGAGGGTGCGTCTTTGGAAAACTCCCGCGCCTTAATAAAGTTTCCAATTAGCGATATCATCACCGACCGAGCCGCCGGCGACGTCCCGGCTTCCGGTTCAGTCAATTTTTATATACGACTGTCTAATGCAGTACACCCAAACACACTACCCGTCAATTACACGCTGAGTGTTTTACCGGTCTCGCAAAGTTGGGATGAGGGTTACGGGCTTGATATGGAGGGTTATCAGGACGCTGGGGTTTCAAACTGGCTCACAGCTAGTTCTATAGAGTCCTGGGGATCGGGTGGCGGAACGTTTCACTCGGAGAGTGTTGCTTTAGCCGCCGCCGACGCCGCAACAAATACAAGCAACATTAAAACAATGTATGCTATGGACATTGGCGACGATGGCACTGAAGACCTTGAGATTGATATATCGGAACTTGTAGAGCAATGGATCGCCGGAACAAAAGCCAACTATGGAGTTGGTGTAATGATGTCTGGCGCATATGGGACAGACAATCTGAGTGCATCCTTCTACACTAAAAAATTCTATACGAGGACAAGCGAATACTTTTATAAGCGCCCACGTATTGAGGCTCGCTGGGACGATTCTAAGAAAGACGATCGCTCTAACCTATATGCTAGCAGTAATATGGTGCCTTCGGGGGACAACAATAATACGTTGTTTCTTTATAATTGGTCCAGAGGACAACTGAAAGACATACCTGGGCTGCACGCTAGTAAGACTATAGCTTTAAAACTTTATCGCGATTCTTTGACCGATAACGTTCCCCAAGAGGTAACTGGGGGCTTGAGTGACACCACGGGCGTATATACAGCATCCTTCAGTATAGATACTAGCGCGTCAGCGCTTTACGACGTTTGGTCAACAGGCTCTACCGAGTTCCACACTGGATCTGCAATAACGGTCAAATCTTTTAGGGCGATGGCAGAGAATCCAAATCCAAAATACGTGACGTCTATGGTCAATTTAAAAGCAGCCTATTCTAATCAAGAGACTGCTCGTTTTAGACTTTTCATTCGTGAACAAAACTGGTCGCCAACTATTTATACAAAGGCGACAAAGACACTAGATAGTTCGATTATTGAATCAGCATACTTTAAAATTTTTAGATTATCTGATAACCTAGAGGTAATCCCATATGGAACAGGAAGTACAAACCACACTAAAGTCTCATACGACCAAAGTGGGAGTTATTTTGATCTAGATATGGATCTTTTAGAAAGTGATTTTGCTTACGGTTTAAGCTTTGCTTATCACTTGAATGGAAAATATGTTGAACAACCGGAAGTTTTCAAGTTCAGAGTAGAAAAGTAAAATGTCAATAAAAAATCTTTTTTCAGAAAAGCAAAAGGTGATGTCGCAAAAGAGCATCTCTGATATCACGGGCAGCGCTACGCCCGTGGAGTCATCGGATTATATCGACAATTATCTCGCAAAGAAAGAAAGATTCCTGCCCCCCGTTAATTTTGCGACTGCAAGCAATTTTGCAAAATTTGGTTCTGCAAAAGAATATTCAGCCGACGCGATACAGAGGATTTATAACACGTATCCGTATGACGGATCTCTGAGTGAAAAAATAAGCTGGCTGAACAGTTCAAACTTTTATGATTTATATATATTTAATCATGAATACCCAAGAACTTGTGGCTATGCTGTATTTTCGCCTTTAGAATGGGGATCTCGCGTAGGCGCTGAAGTCTCCAACTTCGGATATCCTGATTCTGTGGAATATATCCAGGTTAAAGGCGGACCTCACCCAGACCCATCCAGCGGCTCTTTAAAACTATCGCGACAGTTTCCAGCCCCTTATGATGGCAAGGCTAACCTATATGATGCCACCACAGGAATTAATAGGGAATCAAATTTAGCTCTTGATGTAAACAGCGGTGTTACAATCGAATTTTGGTTTAAATATTCAGCCACCGCCCCGGAACAGGTTGAATTAGCTAGCAAAACCTCAAGGCAGGTTATATTTGATTTGTGGAACGGGCAAAGCGGAACCGGCGCCAGTGATTCATATGGACGTATGCTGGCGTATACAGATGCGTCTGGCATGTACGCCCGATGGCATAGTGGCTCTTATTATTCGGCTTTTCAGCTTAGTTCAGAGACGACAGCTGCCGTTGCAGATGGCAACTGGCACCACCTCGCTATCACCGCGAAGGTTGTGCCATATGGCTCCGTGGGTCAGGTCACGATTGAATGGAATGACTTTTTAGACGGGCAATGGAGTTCTAAGGGCACCAGTCTTAGTATATACGGAGGAGGAGGATTCTTTACTCCTCCGATGTCTCTTGGTTCCGTGACGGGCTCTATGATAGCTAACCTCGGCGCCGCTAGAATTCCAGGCATCGCGCCTTCTGAGGTTACTACCGCCGTCGCTGCCGAGCACAGCGATGGCTTTGGTAAAATCTCTGGCTCACTGGACGAATTCAGATATTGGAAAACTGCGCGGACACCTCAAGAAATCAAGCGATTTTGGAACACTCAAATCGGTGGGGGATCTAACACTGATGGTTCAAAGTTCTCAGGCTCAGCCCAGCCGGTTGATTTAGGCGTTTATTATAAGTTTAACGAGGGCAATGTAGGAAACGCAATAGTTGACTCGTCTGTGTTAGACTACTCCGGAAGAATTTCTAATGGTATCTGGACTGGTTATATAGCTGGCTCCTCGCGAGTCGCCGGCGAAACTTCTTCCGCAATAATTGAATCGTCAGCCTCTACTACCGAATTTAAAGATCCAATTATTTATTCCTCTCATCCAGATGTTTCCTCGCTCTATACAGTGTTGACGGAAAGAGGAGAAGAATGGGATCTTCAAAATAATATGGCGTTATATCATACAATGCCAGAGTGGATTACATCTGAAGATCAAGATGAGGGAGGAGAACAACTTAAAAAATTAACTCAGATTATTGCAAGCTACCTTGATACAACTTTCTTACAGATCCAGGCACTTCCTTCCATCACTAAGAATCAATATCCATACGAAGAACTGACCCTACACAATCCAAACGAATGGACAGAGCATCAGACAGATGTATTGAAATATAGCAACAGCCCTGTACCATTCGCGAGAAATTTAATAGAAGACCTTGGAATGGGTGCGCCAGAAATATTTGCGATGGCAGATGAGTTGGCTATTCTTGGTAATCGCGACGATATAGAAGAATTTGATCAGAAGCTCTATGATATTAAGAATACGATATATCAGAATATTCACAACAACTTATCATACATTTATAAGTCAAAGGGTACTGAAAAATCGTTTAGAAACTTAATCCGATGTTATGGCGTTGATGACGAATTAATAAAAATTAATTTGTATATCGATGGTGCAACATACTCTTTTAGTGACTCAGATTATCGCTCCACGTCTGTCAAGGACAAATATATTGACTTTAACGATGCTGACCGAAACCGCTCAACGATATATCAGTCCGCGTCATTTTCCACTTCAAACTCAATAAGTTATATACCCGGCATGAACCCGACGCTCGCCGACACTGCTGGTGCGACAGGCTCAGCCATGACATTTGAAGCTGATGTTATATTCCCACACAAGTTTGAAAGGACACATCCGTCTAACCTGTGGTATAGTTATCCGGATCTGACCAGCTCCATATTTGGCTGCCATACTGCACAGCCGACAGTAAGCACACCAGAAAATTTTGCGTGGGCGACCCGAGATTCAGCGTCTTTTCAGGTTCACGCTCTTAGGGACATTGAGGATTCTAAAGATGTTAGATTTATGCTTACATCGAGTAACGGGAGTATCCCAACACTTACGTCAGATTTATTTCAAGAAGTATATGAGAATGAACGCTGGCTTTTTGCGGTCAAGGTATATCCAGAATCTCCACTAGAGGGTAAGTGGGTCAGTGGCGGGTCGTCTACGGTAAGCGGCAGCTGGATAATGGAATTCCAAGGATATAATCCGCTGCTAGATCAAATGCAGAATTCGTTTTCTGTGTCAGCATCAATCCCAGCCAGAGATGGCACTTATTTTATGAACGCCAACAAGAGAGTGTATGCTGGCGCGCACCGCGAAAATTTCTCTGGTAGTTTAGATATAAAAACAGATATTAAAGTTGGCTCAGTCCGTGTCTGGGACGATTATCTAACCGATTTTGATCTATCTACCCACGCCAAGGATCCGACAAACTATGGTCGCACCCACGCATATAAAAATTCTTATCTGTTCAGCCAGGACACTACACCGGGCACGGACATTGATGCCATACCTCAATTTGAAACCTTATTGTTAAATTGGACTTTTGAGGACGTTACTGGCTCAACGAACGGAGCTTATTTACAAGACCATTATGGCGGCTCTGCCTGGGAAGGTTCATTCGAAGTTCTTGATTACTCTTCCGGCTCGGATGATAAATGGGAAGTCCCCTCCCGATATAAATATCACTATACAGGTCGCGGCGATTGGTTCTTGCCGGAGGATACTACAAACCTTGTTGATTCCAACTATTTGAGTGTAGTAAAGACTAACTTGCCAGAGGTCTCTTCTGGCGAAGATATGATTAGTATTCTTGACACTGATGATAATTATTTCACCAGAGACAGTAAGCCAATCAATCACTATTTTGCGATTGAAAAAAGCATGTACCAGACAATCTCGGAAGAGATGCTGAAGATCTTCGCTACAGCGGTTGAATTTAATAATCTCGTTGGCGAGCCGGTTAACAGATACCGCCAGGAATATAAATCTTTAGGAAAGCTGAGAGAAGCTTTCTTTAGAAAAGTTGGTAATACACCTGACTTTAACAGGTTTGTTAACTTTTATAAATGGATTGATGGCTCACTTACTGATATGCTCATGCAATTGGTACCGATGTCTGCTAATTTCTCAACCGGCGTTAAAACCATGGTTGAGAGTCACATCCTTGAAAGGAATAAATATTGGAACAAATTTCCAACACTTGAGATGAAGGCAAAGCCAATTGTCGGTCGGCTCAAAGGGATCAATGAACTTAGTTATGACTGGGAACACGGGCATCCATCATATACCGCCTATCCATACGCGACGTCTAAATCTATAGAATTTGTCAGCGGCTCTTCTCACTATATTGACTTCGGAGATCAGGATCATTGGACGTTCGGAGATGAGTCAGACGATTCGCCATTTTCAATTTCTTGCTGGATTAAGTTTGATGACTTAGACACAGCTAATATGCCTTCTTTTATTATGGGTAAAAACTCTGAGTATAGAATCGCATGGGGTAGCAGCCCTGCCACCGGTGGCGGTCAAGGACTATATTTTGTTGTCAGAGACTTCACCGGGACATTCTGGCTTTCTAAATGTATTACAAAGGCAGCATTTAAAACACTGGTGACAGAAGATTCTTGGCACCACCTAACGTTTGTATATGATGGCACCGCCGATAGTTCTTCAGATATATCAATTTACATTGATGGGGTGCTTTGGGGCGGTCTTAACCCAGCCGGATCAACAGACGGTGTTCAGAATGTTCAAGGTGCGTCTCACGGTAGTTATGTTGCGATGCACAACACAACAAACGAGTTTCAAGTTGGGCGCCTTGGCGGATACGCAGGCGATTATTTTGATGGGCACATAGATGAACTGGCAATGTTTAATGAGGCGCTCACCGCAGCACAAGCATCACTGCTATATAATAATGGTTATCCTGTGGACATCGCAGCGGAAGGTATTGGAACACTGGCTGCATATTGGAAGCTGGGCGATGGAGATGACACAGGTGCTAGTGGAATTAAAGATTCTAGTGGAAATAATCGTCACGGAACTGTGAGCGGTATTAGTTCGTTTTCTTCAGATGTTTTCTGGGCAGGACCTAAGCCGCCCACACTCATTGAGAACAAGAACTGTCTCTGGTGGAAAGACCGCTCCGAAGCTTCTGCCTCTTTTACTGCTGGCAATCAGACCGACACAGATAGAAATGTCTTGCGTAGAATCTTAACGTCGGATGTGACCACAAACAAAATCCTCGCGACAGGTGAATATACTGATCCGACCAACTACCCCAACAGCGGTTTTCCAAATGCGGCTGAATTTAATCTCGCTCAGGACGGAGCAAACTTAGCAGCCCGAACTCAATATAAGGGATCAACTTATGCGCTGCGAAGCTTTTCAAAACCTTATAAGTTAGAATCAGAAGAAACAATTCAGATCCACGGTGGTATTAATTACCACGCGAACAAACGCCGCGAGCTGACTAAACATTGGGCTGTTTTAGCTAGCCCAATGGGCGCTTATATTTCTTTGGCGCCGGGATACACTGACGATCTACTTGATTGCGACGACGTTATTAATCCGTCTAAAAAAGAATTTCATTCATTCGCGATTGATCCCGGCGGAGGCTTCGGCTCCGGTCCTGTGCCTGAGAAGGGCGCCCACTTTGCACCATTCAATTTTGTAAGTTCATCGGTAACAACAAACAGTTCTCTAGCTGAGACTGGAATTGATATTGTAAATCTTCACGATGATAGTTATGGTGACACAAACGAAAGACCGATGCAGGGTCCGTTTACCGAGCGTCACGTTGGAGGCATGGCACACCGCCATCAAGATATAAGCGACACGACGCACACCAGTGTGACCAGAACAGAAAACTTTAAGGTCTCGGGGCTCAAGGACGTTGGTTTTTTTGTGATACCAGGAGATTATGCCTCACCTGGAACCAAACACTCCGATCAGCCCTTTAATCGATTCTATCGCGACGGAGTTGCAAAACGCCCAGTCAATATTAGAAACATTCTCACAACGACCGATTCTGCCCTGTCTCAAAGCGCCCTGGGTAACTATGAGAATGAGATACAAATTCTAAACACTCAAAATGATGGCGGCACGTTCTTGGCGAAAATGCAAGCTGCCACAGGTTCCGATGGATTTTATACGATAAACTATCCAAGCGCAAGCTTGGTTATTTCTGATATATCGGACACCCCGAAACTATTAGCTGTTGGTAAGGCTCTTTTAGATTCTAGCACGGCTCTGCTTCCACCATACACGACATCACAATTCAATCCTTATTTGTCAAAGAATAAAATCACAGAGCGATTCTCCGCCCCAGGTGATCCATCTACAGCAGGCGATGCATTCGGTGGATTTGGCATCGATAAAGCCGCCAATAAATACTCTGTATACAACGCCCTGCCTTGGAGAAACCGCCAGGTCCGCTTCCCGACCAATGCCCTCCTGACAGCGCACACTGGTAAGTATGGCTCATTCTCGGGTTCTGCCCTTGGCGCGACAGACGTTACCACAGCCGCGACTGCATCTTTCCACAAGACACATCGCAATACAGACTATAGGACTAAACATACCGGAGCGACCACGGCTTATCGATCCAATTCAGTTTATTTTGGTGGCTCCACCGCTGACCAATTTTATCGGGACAATACAAATGTTGACGATCTTAATAAAATGACAGTCAGCATTTGGTTCTACTTGCCATCGGGCGGATCTGCAACGGCGCAGCTAATCTCTTTTAATTCCAACGATGGGATCGCCACCGTATCGGATAGTTATATTAGATTTAGAGTCAAACAAGCTTCGTCTTGGACTTGGTTTAACACTCCTGTTGACTCGATTCAAAATGATCGTTGGCATCATGTTGTCTTTGCCTTGGACCAGGGAGAGACCCAAGAATGGAGGACTACATCGCTTGATTATGCTACGATGTCTCCAACAAATAAGTATTTTCCAAAGTTTTGGATCGATGGAGAACAGGTATCTGTTTCTGTTGCACAAGATACGGATTGGTCTGGCGCGTACCAGACGGATTTCGGGGATATATGCGTCGGGACATACTACAAGGGCAACACCACCAGCCCCTTTGCCGGTTACATTCAAGATATATCCCTGTGGAACGACATCCTTACCGATGCACAAGTAAAAGATATTTTTCGCCTTCCAGGTTATGATTCTTCTGGACCCGGCGACTTGACTCGTTTAAGCTATGTATCAGCCGATGAGGATACAAACAAGCTCCATGCTTGGTGGCAATTCAATCACGCAACCGATATTGACGACGTGGCACCTATAGGCAATTCTCTCCACCTGGATAGTCACAACGGGAGCCCGTCCGTTAACACGGATAATTTCTTAGCTGCCAACGATATTGGCACGTATTGCGGACAACGCTTTGACAATTATTATATCCAGCATCCAATCCCAGCTAATGATTTTGGCTATGCTTGGATTACAGCTTCGGCAGATCATACCGAGGGCTGTGAATTATTAACAACGGCTTCGTTTGTGACTGCGAGCGCATTCGGATCGTATACTTGGCAGGCAACCGGCAAGAGGTATTGGGGTCACGACGCTTATCATCATAATTCAGACATTAAAGAGTTTTTACCTTTAGATTTTGCGGGCTTAAACACAAATATTTATGAGCCAGTTTCGTCAAGTAATAATATATTAGGATATCCCTCTCTAACATCTGCCAATATTAGCCTCACTTACGATGTAATTCAATCAAATTATCCTAACCAAGCCTTTATTCGTGGTGATGGTTATTCACTGGAACACGGCGATGAAAGCGAAACGACGACAGGGTTCCCCGGTATTGCAGCTATTTTAAATGGTATCAACCTCCACCGCAACGGTCCTTATGGATACCCAAGCTGGAAACAGATCCGTGGCGGCAATCACCCGATTATTCGCGAGCATAAGAAATCAAATATCCATTCAATGTTATTGACCACGGGGGTTCATCAAAAGCCGGGAGTGCTCACAGCACAGCCGACCACTGGTGAGTTGGGCGCGAAGCATCGTGAATTAATTCGAATTTCAAACCTTGTAGAATCACCTGTTTCTATAAATTATCCGCTCGTTCACCGTGTGGAGACAGTTATGGATGGGATAGCACAAGAATTAACTGTTCGTCACACATACGCGAATAATCTTGTGACGTTTGCAAACCCAATACTCAGGAGGATGGTTGATCGGCTGTCTCCGAAAGAACAGCCACGCCAGACATATGACGACTTTAAGGATACATATTTATCAGGAGACGAAGATCCTTCAGCTAATCCAGTTATCGGATTTAAATCTTTAATTTATAAACAAGTCGTCTATCCGAAACTTGAGAACACATACCTTAGCGGAAGCCGCGCCAGACTGGCATATGCGGAGACGGCTGCTCATATTTCGCAATCAAAGAATGGAGAATATAGAACGTTCTGGAAAGACAATCTTGATGATCGCAATCGCGGAGAAGGCGCCTTAAACTCAATGGGTTATCCGATCTATAGCGATATTAATCAGGCGACTGGCTGGGAAAGTAGTTTTATATCAAATTATGTTTTGGGGTCTGGAACGCTTAGTACATGGCCGCTAGATGTTGGATTGGGAACTCAAGATCATTTGGTAGGATACTCCGCTGCCCTCTATGGCTTTTTTGTGGGTAGTTCTTCGCTAGGAAACAGCGTCACACTGATTCCACCGTCATCTGATGAATTTGGTGGCACGTGGGGTGAACTAAATAGAGATCCGAATGCTACACTATTTGGAAGCCTCACAACCGCACAACTGAATACACTAAATGGCTTGGCTGGTACCAACGGGTATACCCACTTCATGAATGACGATAATATTATATGTCATGCTACAGCTTCGCAGTGTATTGACTTTTATGATCTGAGCGGTATATCATGGCAAGACCCAGGCGCGGCGCATGCTCCAGGCGCCGGCGGTCCAGTGCTCGGCGGATATCCATTAGTAGCAACTACCTCTGAGACGTCGTGGTTAAAGAAAACTCCCTGCACAAGAATGGGTAGCGGGGTTTGGTCAACTGCCCATTGGGCGGGAAGAAGCCCGTGGTATGATTCATATGAAGATTATTCAGACGATATTCGCCCAATGGCTAAAGATCATACAATTTTACCAGAATTTAAAATTTCAGATCATATAGATTATTATCTCGAACAAGGAGGCTTTAAAGATAAAAGAAATAGAGCTTTCCTAAATCTTCCAGGCGCATCTATTACAAGCTCTGCAACCGGCGGTCCCGACGAACCCTTATATGAGGTTAGCCCGTATAATGAAAACTTTTTTAAAGAGTATTCACATAGTGACTTCATGAAGGACTTTGAGGTTATTCAAGAAGAACACGATAGTCTCGCGAACGCATCAATAATCAGCTTAAAGTGTTCTGCTGTTAAAAAACTTTTACCTTATGACGGATTCTACCCGGTTCAAAGATGCCTTCAACTCGGCGGCATTATGTCAGCATCCTATGCGCCATATCTTTCCGGATCAGCTTCGTCAAGTTATGGACCCGATATTGTTGGTAATGATCCAAATTACAAATACAGGGCAGAGAGGCTTCAGTCTTTTTTACAGCCGTTTTATGCCCCTGGCATCATGTATAACTCAATTAAGTCGGGAATCGCGGTTGACTATCCGATACACACTTCGCCCGCCGAGCTTACTCACATATCCACCTGGGAAAACGGTTGGGTCGAGGAAGTGCCTTCCGCATCTCTTGGTGCGGTGATAGGGGCATCTTCCTCACACCATGTTATTACATCAGATCCGGATTGGAGAGTCCCCTTTGAAGCCTTAATCGATCCCAATGCCCATATAGCCACATCATACAATCCAGAAACCAACTTTATGGATCGTGCAAAGATGTATCTAACAGCGCCGTACTATGGATCTTCATCTTTTTATGCACAGTGGCTGGGGAACAGCAAGCCCCATTATCGCTTCGCGATTAATAATTTTGCTGCCGAAGTTCCAAACTTCTTTCTTAAGAATAAAAATCTTTCGTCATTTCGCTCCAAGCCCCAGTCGCAGTTCACAGAATTTACATCTGGGACTGCCTATTATATGGATGTCGTGCTTCAGAAGACGCCTGACTTTATTATGAATTCTCATTATAATCCAAACTGGAGGTCCTTCGCGCCGGCGCCGCAGACCTATTTTTCTGCTGAGATTCTTACAAATCCGCACTTTAACCCTGACGGAATTATTAGCCCACCAGGCGGACCCAGCACAGATGATCAACTTGATTGGGGATCTCTTACTGGTTGGGGGTATGGACCTAAATACCACGTGACCGGAACTATTACTTCTGACGCATCTATTGGAGCTAGCGGCAGCTTGTTGTATTCTGATACAGATGAAAAGTATGTATCTACTTTCTTCAACGCCATAGATCCGTCATTCGCTGTACACGCCCCACCATATCTCTATGGACGAGCTGTCAGCAGAATGATTTTTAAACCACATGAAGTTCTTGAGATGGCGCCTGGGGAATCTGCACGATTTTCTCTAGACACAATAATTGCCAGCCTTGAAGGCAATATAGAAGAGCAATTAGAACACGGTGTCGGTCAAGCAAGAATGACTGCCCTCGCCTCGCGAGCATTAAAGAAGGTTAGCGGCGATCCGAATAATTTTGCAGCGAAAGACAACGTTATGAGCATTAGTGCTTCTATCAATTTATTTGGAACAACTAATATTCCTCAAATTGAATATGATGCCATCACGCGACAGCCATTAACCGCGAAAGCGACCGGCGCCGAGTCTGAAAAAACCTGGGTTATCCACACTAAATGGGAGACACCCGCGCTTAATTTTGCCAACGGCACGGGCGGTACTCATTCTGGGGTGGTTGAAGGCACAATGGTCATGGAAGATGAGTCGGATATCAGAAACGTCACAGGTTCTTGGTGGGAAGATATTACAATTCCTAGCTCCCTAAAGAGACCCTTGGGAATGTGGAAGGGTTACGGATCCGTCCCGTCAGCAGAGTCTGGAATTAAACTTTCTTTGAAAGAATCGTTCCCAGCGCGAAACGCGAACGGCACAGACACCGATGGGAATAAAATCTCATCTTTAATAGGAGCGTGCGGCTTCCAATCAACAGACATGAAAATTGGAGAACTGGCTGAATACAAGATGATTTCTGAAGCCGTAATCGCGATTCCGTTTGTTGATATTGAAGGTAGAAGGAAATTTTTTGCTCTGGGCAATACAATCGCCGAGTCTAGAGGTGTATTCAATAAAGCGTTGTCATCCAAAGAGGGACCCGGCTCGTCAGTGATAAGCATGGCTAAGAAGATGCCGAATTATATTTTTCCACCGCATTTGGATTTCTTGAATGATGAGGCTATCGAGCCATTTGCGATGTACATATTTGAATTCACTCATAAATTATCACAGCAAGATTTATCTAATATTTGGCAGAATGTGATGCCGGATATTGCAGTTACCGCCGAGAAGGCTCATGCGTCCGTAACTCATAAAACAGGAGAAAATGAATTCTTCCGAGGCAACAAAATTCCAGACAACACAAGATGGATGGTTTTTAAAACAAAAAGAAGATCGGCGTCAAATTACTTTAAAATGACAGCTGATGCAAAAGATGACAATAAATTCAATTTCTTAAGTTATGTTTCAGATCAGGAAATGGAAAGATACAATTATAATTGGCCTTATGATTTCTTTAGTCTTGTAGAATTGGCTAAAATTGATACTAAAATCGGAATTGGCGACGATGCATTTCCGATGCCGCCTGTACTCCCCCGCATACTCGGCAGCATGACAATGGCAAATACGACAATACAAGGTGTCCCCTCACTAGTCGCGAATCCAACTACTATAAATGCCAACAATTTGGGCTCGTCGCTACCAGCCGTTACTTATCATTTTGATACAGGATTACAGGCAGCACAAACAGCTGCAACGCAAACAGCTATGGAAAGCCCGCTCATTAACGCGCCTCTGCTAAACGCGATCAGAAATCTTGGACCAACCGGGGGAAATAACTAATGAACTTCTTTGATCCGAAAGAAGACGTCATAGACCTTAAACTAACGCAGTATGGCAAGCATCTTCTGTCTAAGGGCAGACTCTCTCCGAAATATTATGCGTTCTTTGATGACGATATCATCTATGATATAAAATGGGTCACTGGTTCATTGGCTGAGAGACAATCAGACACCGCAGACCGCATCCAAGACGAGACCCCGCGCCCTCGCATTCAAACTTGTTATTATGGTGTCGAGACTGAAATAAAGAAAATAAATGAACTGGTCCGACAGAAAAAAGCTGAGCTTGGAGACGACAGGCTACAGCCCTCCGCAGCCCGCCATCATGTAATGTCTCAACCTCTCGGTAACGCGAGCCTTAGCACTAACAAAATGCCAGCTTGGGAAGCTTATTTCTTATTAAATTCCCTCAATAGCTCGGTTGATTACATGACGGGCTCTTCTCCAAACATTAAAATTCCGCAGCTCAATTGTGAAATAAAATTTAAAGCATACGCATATGCCGATGGCGAGGACCCAGACAAGGGGCAGAGAAAAGATAATTCTACTGATGACTTGACCGGCGCAGATTCCGATCACGTTGGCATGTGGGGAGGCGAGTTAGACTTTGATGACGGCTCAAAGTTGATCGTGGAGCAAGACTCTATCCTGCTGGAAATAGATGAATCTAACACAGACTATCTTGATAACAATTTTGATATTGAGGTCTATGAGATAAAAACCGTCGCAGCATCCGGAAGTCAACAACCTGGACAAAATAAAGGCGAGCATGACGAACTCCTGCCGCTTTATTTTTCTAGACTACAATCCGATTTGGGAATTAATTACTTGGCTTCAAGTCCGCAAGGTTCATCCCAGAACATATCAACCGCGTTTCCCGATGTTGATCCTAATTACGTTGAATACTTTTTTGAGATTAATGTGGATAGGGAGATTGATCAACACACGTTATGTAATAATTTACCAGCCGACAAAGCACGTCGCGGAAGAATTCAAAGTGAATTCAAGTGTCCCGATATATCAGACGAGAGAAAGAACACATTGGCTGGGATTAGTGACGGCTTATACGATTCGGAAATGGCGGATCTTGACGACTTTGAGGATTGTGATTGATGACAGTATTGGCAAACGAAGAAGAGTTAATTGGTTCCCTGATTCCAGATGTGTACATTAAAACAATCACCCTGGAAACAGCCGGAACAGTCATTCGCGAAACTAATCCACATATCGAGCACGCTAGGGAGACAATATCAGCATCTCCACCGACAAACAATAATTTGTCGGCAACGTTGGATCTTTTACTAAAGGAAGAGTTCAGTAACGATCTCATTGGTTCTTGGTTTAGCGACCAGGACTTTCAAAAGTATTTGCGGTTTACTGTTATCCAGTCTTCTCACCCGTTGGTTACAAAAATATTATCAGCAGCGAATAATGCAATTCAAATTGTGAACATGAATTCTGCCGATGAAACTGCCGTCTTCGCGGCGGAGCTTATGGCTGAACTGAAAGATTTGCCAGAATTCAGTACGTTCGCCGGTGTTACAGCCGCATATTCAGAAGAAGACATTCCAGAAATAATGGAGCTTATTGAACAGAACACAAAAACTAAATATGTCTCGGTTAAAGAGTTTATGCTCAATAACAATTCAATGCTCAACCAGAAAACTCAGTCTGTTACCGATTCGGGGCACCGTATATTTGATTTTACTTTTCGGCTCAAATTTGATATTCCAACATCCAAGCCACAACATTTAAGTTATTTTGCGGTTTCTTCCATCGATATCGATCAGATTATTTCTGATTACAATCTTGATAAAACAGATACCCATCTCTTAGAACTTATGAATGGCAAAACCGTTTTGGATAACGTCATAGCCAATGGTAGTTTGGTATCCAAGTCTTTTGTTTTTAGAGACCAAGACGGTCTTATATGGTCTGGACCCGTACACAAAGAGTCTGGTATGTGGCTCACGGGAAGCCCAGAGAGCTTAAGCAAAAGCCCGTTAACGAGGGCTGAAATTGAAAATGGAAAAATTCAAGATTTTAGAAATTATGACGATCTTGAAAGACTGCAATTAAATTTTTCAGTTGTAGAAAATACGTCATTTAATAGTAATCTTCCATTCCAAAGACTTACTAATGACAACATGGATGTTCCACGCGCAAAAAGTTATTTTTCTGATGTCGCTCTTTCTAGAGATAGCCAAGGGGCTTGCCGTTTTATTTTCGGACTTGACTATGGAAAGATGGTTAAAGAAAACACAAAATATGGCGCATTATATAATAAAAATAACTTGCAGCGGATGTTCGATAACGTTAGAATTAGAAACTTTTCTGTACTACGCCGCCGCGTGACACGCGCAGCAACGACACTTAATCAGCTTGGCAGTCCTGTGGAGAAAACAGAGATCTTTAATCAAGATGAGGCTGTTGATATTATTTGTCACTCTGGAGAATCCACACCTGGCAAAATGAAGTTAGGTACTGAAATAAATGGTGTAGTGAGGGAGGTTTCTCTCGCGTCACATTCCGACATTTCCGAAGTAAGGCACTTCACAGGTATTGATCATTCAATGCCACTTGTTACAGATGGATATTACCAATATGGCGTTGAGATTGAGATAGAAGACCGCACTGATAAATTGATTCTGGACAAGATAAACGATCTTGCTAAAGCAAAGTATTGGCTGGACCATTATTATAATTTAAGTATATTACCAGCACACTTCGATCTATTGGGAAATAAATTCACAGAAGAATTTATTGATCAAATGTACAGCCAGTATGGCTGGAAGGCAGGGGGAAAGCCGCTCATCACAAGTCCGTGGATTGCGCCAGTAACGTCCTATTTGGAAACTCTATCGTTCTTCCGGAAGAAGCCTGTTAATATGAAGCTAGCGACCTCCTTATGGAAATATACAGATCCGAAAACCGGAAACCCTCGCGGCATCGCGATGATTCAGAAATTAATAGAAAATCTGGCACAAAGATTAGCTTCTGTCATTGGCGTAAATATCTCAGAAAAACGACCGCCCAATCTTTCTCCAGATGGTGATGGCAATTATGTCATGCCAGCGGCTATCTTATCACCTGGAAAGCCACCTCTTAAAACATTTAAGCTGGAATATTATTTCCATCAAGTTTTTGACAGTAACTTGCCAAAGGCGGTTGGTTATGATTATCTTTCAAAGGGTCCTTTGGAAAAAGAGCCCAGCAGGCACGGTTTGAGAACAATTAGCAGCGCAGATTATAGACAGCGCACGGAGTTGGAATCTTTAAAATTTTTCAACGACTTAAACAGCGATATTAGTATGAGAGCATCAAATTCAGTTTCGTATACCGAAGGGGATACGCTGTCCAGCACATCACTGACATATCTTAGCCCTTCAAATGTTAATCTAGCAGTGCGGGGTAACTATTCTATGCTGGATAATCCGTTTGATCCGGAGAAGGCATTGAAGATACAATCGGCTATAACCGCGATCAACCTTGCTAAAAAATCTCCGTTCATGCCGGTCTTATCGCCGTCACAACAAAACCCGAATGCCTCTTCTCAAATGGATCAGGGGCAGTTGGATATCAAGTCTAATATGACTAGCGTGATGTCTATTTTCGGCTGTACAACGGCAGCCCCGGTGTCTTCTCCCTTTCAAAATTTTCCACAATTATTAGATTTGGATTATGACCCATATGCCGATGCTGAAGAATTGATGGGTCTGGCGTATAGCAATGTCGACCAATCAAAACGCCCCGCGACAGACGAGATAAAAAATAATGAACTGGAGACTAAAACAAACCCGGTGTCTTTATTTGTTAATCTTGCTTTTCCGATGTTTATGTCTGGGAAGGGAATGTCAAATCTTTTTACCAATTATAATCTTGCAGACTCTATGTCTAAACCAGCCAAGAGGCTGTTATTAAACAGTTTTAATATTAATTTTTATAAGTTGACGAACACATCTGGCTCGCCGTCTGCGATAGAGACCGCCACATCTGCTCTTGCGACAGCTACGGAGTTGCCCACTACAACCGTGGGTAATAACGCGGTGAACGCGAGTATGATGTCACAAATGTTAAACCTTCCGAATCAAGTGAAATCTCTGTTCTTATCAGATACAGCCGGTGCTACTGTCAAATATAACTGGTTGGCTAATGATGGTCTTCCGACCTTGACCAAGGCTGCGTTTATCTTAAATTATAAAACGCTGCGCAGAACAGAAGTGTTTGTTGGGTACGGTCGCGACAGTGAAGGGCAACCCATGCTTAAAAACCCCATATGGGAACCACTCACAGAGAAGCTGCTTGATAAAGCATCGGATAATAACTTACTTTGTCGCACCGTAAAATATGAAAATAAAACCTTCGGATGTGTTGAAGCGATCGGGATGCGATTGCCAGTGTATAACAAATATTTTGTTATCGGAGGGGATTCTTCAGTTACCAAGCCAGCCCCAAAACCGTATCTCAATAAATTGAAAGTCTCGTTCAACAGGGTTTTAAAACAACACCAACACCTCCGACCAGAATTTTTATCTACCGGAATAATTCCTTCAAAGCTGGTCACCCCGACTGCCTCGACCAAACTTAAGGTTGCGGAAAAGGTTGACTTAACAAAAAATATTAAGTTGGACACTAAGGTAAAATAAATGACAATTGCAGCAAATATAGCAGAAATTCTTAGTATGTATGGCGCAGCCCTCGCGCTACCAGACCCCGAACAGGTACAACAGGTTGTTGATAGTCTCCAAAAGGAGGCGTCTGCTCAGCAGAAAAAAAATAATCAGACATCCACATACACCGGCGCAGCCAAGAGAAGGTTTGTTGTTGAGAATACCAGTTGGGGACCATCACTGGAAGAACGGCTTGATCCAGACTTTGAATTGGGAGCAGCCCATGGAGAGAAAGTAGATAAGCTCCGTGAAGCTTCTGGCAAATATTGGTCTTATAATAAAGAAAATTCTGACACTGGCACACCCCAGGGGGTAAAATTTATTGCCAAAGGGGGCGAACATGACACAAACGCGAACGTGCCTTTTAGGACTATAGTCTCTGCACCTGAATTTATTTCTTCGGCTGAGAGCTTTGGAGGTGAGAGAGACCCGTTTTTCCAGGTTCAACAGGGCGTATTAATCGCCCCGAATCAGGATATATTCAAAGATGAACAGGGGAATTATAGATCTGATAATTGGCATACGCTAATTACAGGATTAGAAGGTGAGAACGCGACAGGAAATAGTGGTATTATTGACGAATATGTTGAGTATAACTATTTGGCGTTTGACATGCCACTGCCCTTTAACTACAATGAACTGGATAAATTAAATGTAGCGGGACCACAATACGTTAGATCGGCTGCTGAGTATAATTTTTATATCAAGTCCTACGAAGAACAATTCAGATTCGGTATGGCTGCGAATCAGCCAGAACCTTTATTGCCAAATTTGTATGCAATGATGATGGAGAAACATAATGAAACGAGCAATAAACACTTCGCTGATCACATTTCTCTAAACGGTGCTTTGACAGACAGTGAAACTACCACTGGTGCAACCACTAAAAAATTTGAAATTAAAAAACACTCAGGTCAATATTTTGATATCTTTGGGCGCAGGGTGGAAGACGCCTTGACTAAGGGCGAATCCAGCGTTCCGGAATTGAATGGCACTCTTAAGGAAGTTGTTGACAAATATACGAACTTAGTAGTACCAGAATCATCTGTACCAAATCTCAGAGAAATGTCAAGAAAAAAAGAACTTTTTCCGATGTTTGTCGATATGGAATTTTCAACGGATCAGATGACAGAGTTTGCCCAGATGCTTAGTGACACCAAGCTCCTTGATGAGTTCATGTGGTCATTTATAAAAGACATTGTGACCATCGGCGGTCACACCAATATGGACTTTACCGAGGTTGAGGAAGTTTCAAATATAGAAGTAATGGAAGATGGAACATCGGTTGTAAAAAAATATTCCCAGACCCGAAAGAAAACAAGAAAAACTTGGAATATTTTAGATTCATGGCTTAAGAAAAGCTCACTGGTAGACTTTTCAACAGGCGCTTTAGACTCCACTGTTAAGATGATGAGAGCCTATCAGCAGTCGATAGCAATGCAGAAAGCACTTTTCTTAGATAACGGCGGTACCGAGAAAGAACTCCAGTCAGACCCTTCTAAGAAATTTTTTAAAAGTCTTCTGGGAATTATTTTTGTTGGTAAACTTAAAACGTTTCTCAAGAATCGCTTTGTCACTTACGATAAGATGTTAGAGGGGCACACATGCCATTCTGAAGATGTGATGTATAGGATTGAAAAGAGCTTGGCAGATGCCTCCGGAAGCCCCACGGGAAATGTATTACAGAATTTTTGGTTTCCGAACACAAACGAGATTGACACGCTTAATTTTGTTGACACCCAAATAAAATATGGTAAACGTTACGCTTATAAGCTTTATGTATATAAAATTGCAGTTAACACCAAATATTCTTATAGCGAGTTGGGTGTGTGGAATTCGGGCGCAGCCTTCGTTGTAACACAAAAGCCGGAAGCGCTATTAATTGAGGAGGAGATCTTCCTAGATAATCACATTGTCTTGGACGACCCACCAATCCCACCAGAAGTTGAGGTGGTGCCATATTTCGCAGATGGCAATAAAATATTATTCAATATGAAGAGCGCCGTTGGAGAGTATGTGCTGGACCCGATTCTTTTGAATCTGGAGGATATAGGACAACACGATGATATTAGAAGATCCCAGAAGCTTGAAGGAACTGATAAAATTAGATTCAAAGGTGACGATAAAGGGGGTTCTTTTGAAATTTACAAAATTGAGGATAGACCTCAGAGTTGGGACGACTTTGACAACCGGATGCTGACCGCTGTATCTAATAGAAACGCCTCAACTGGTGAATTTGTCGATTATATATCTTCTAATAAGAAATATTATTATACTTTTCGGATGGTGGACGTGCATGGACATGTGTCAAACCCGACTGAAATATACGAGATTGAGCTTGTCAACGATGAGGGTTCTGTATATCTGAACAAGCGCATTGTTGAGCTAGCCCCTCGCGAACCAAAAAATCCATCCAAGCCAATGAGAAGACTATTACAGATTAAAGTTGCTCCGGAGCAGAGATTTTTAGATCTTTCCGGAGAAGAAGAGTCCGCTCTTGACGTCAAGAACCTTAAGCTTGGTCAGTTGCAGGAATCCCCATGGGGGAGAAAATTCAAGTTTAGGATCGTTTCTAAGAAGACTGGTAAAAAAATGGATTTTAATGTTGACTTTAAGGCAGAAATGGATAAAGGTTCTACACTTAAGTAATGTTTTTTTAGAAGAAAAGGACTATTTATAGCAAACGCCTATTTACTTTGTGGGATTTATGAGGGAGAATAACTAATGGCATTTCTTGATAACTCAGGCGACATCATCCTTGATGCTGTCTTGACCGACACCGGAAGATTTCGACTCGCCAAGGGCGACGGCAGTTTTAGAATTGCCAAGTTTGCTATTGGCGACGACGAGATCAATTATGAGCTTTATAATAAGGACCACGCAAGTGGTAGCGCATATTTTGATTTGGAGATCCTTCAGACTCCATGTTTAGAAGCTTTTACAAATAATTCTTCTATGCTTAAGAACAGACTACTCTCGCTCCCACGAACTAACTTACTTTATCTTCCCGTTGTGAAGGTTAACGATAAGGAAGCTGCCCCGCGTAGTGATACTGGGGCACATATAGTCTGTGTTGACAAAGAAACATTTGATGATACAGCCTTTGTCAATAATACGACAAACCCTGGTACTTTGGCTGGCGAAAATCCGAAAACAGGATATTTTATTCGCCTTGATCAAGGACTGGATACGACAGAGATCCCTCCCAGCTTTTCGCTTGATTCGGATCTCATCGAGACACAATACATTATTCAGATCGACAATAGGTTTGGTAGTATCGCCAGCAAGGCAGGCAACAGAGCAAAGGTTTCATTTATTGATGACGACAATGTTGCTTCATATTATATGTCTCTGGGGACAGACCAAGAGTATGTTTCAGAGAATACCGAGAGGGAAACCGCAACCGGTTCCCAGGTCATCACAGGTCCACGTGGAACCACTCTAGAATTCAAAATTCAGTCGTCAATTGAGCTGAACAGCAGCACATATCTTTTCGAGAAGTTAGGCGACCTGTCTCCCGCTGTATCAACAGCACCGGCTCTTTCAAGCGGCGGTCAGGTATATTTCATCGATAGTATTATTCGCGTCACAGGCGCGACCACTGGATTTAGTGTTGATATCCCCGTTAGATTTGTCAAGAAGAAATAATTTTTAGAAGGTAATAAAAATGGCAACCACATTTAAAACGTTTTTGAACAACGACATCGCTGCAACCAGAACTATGCTGCACGAGGCAATCCCGATTACTGGATCATTGGTTTCTGGAACATATGGTGGCAATACTGTTGCCCTAGGTTCGGAACCTCACGTTAAAAGCTACTCGCACGGTATGTTCCAGTCTGTATATGATTATCCTTATTTGAGTTCTTCTGCAAATCATATTTTTGATATCGCGATCGGAATCTCCCCGAAGAGCGAACTGTACAGTCAAACGACATCTCAGCAGTCTAAGAAAGCTAATATTTATAATCAGATGGCTCAAATTTTAATGGGTCACGATGTCACTGGTTCAATTCAAGAATTTGACGAAGATGGAAACATCCTGGCTGGCGGGACGAAGTTACAAGAGGTCTTTTTCTTGAACTTCGCTCGTCTTCTTGCAAAGGACGAGATTAAGAAAGGTTCTTTTGAACTGGAGTTGGGGGTCAAGGACGACCTCCTAGACGTGACATCCCCCGAGGCTCCTATGGGGAATAGAATCAAAATTACAGACGCTAGCGGATCAAACGGATTTTTTGTTAATTCACCTGCCGGTGAATATGGTGTTCTTTATGCCCAGACGACTGATGGTTCGACCCCGAGGATTGAAGACGAGACCGTTGGAACATCCACAACACATCCCGCTTGTGGTTTAATTTTTTACCAAGCAGGTATCGCTGTTGTTTCAGGTTCTGTATTTAACGATAACGCTATGGCAGGGATTCTTGCTGATTCCGCGCAGGGAACACCTGAATTTGAATCGACCACAGTGGGATACACTGGGTTTAACTATGTTACTGCATCAACGATTGATGCCACCTGTAACGCGATCCGACGCAGGATCTACAATATACAGTTCAATAATACAACAGAATTAAATTCTTCAATCTACTTCTGCCGTATCAATCACAACGATTTCAATTACAGTTCAAACCCGACATATCTTACTGGTAGCAAAATTCGTGTGAAGAACAGCACAGTTGATAACCCTGTGACTTATCTAACTACTGTGGGTCTATACTCAGCAGATAACGAGCTGTTGGCTGTTGCCAAGTTAAGCGAGCCCCTTAAGAAAGATCCTTCCACGGAGATGACTCTGCGCGTAAGACTAGACTACTAGGGGCAAGAAGCCATGCCGCTATATCCATTTAGCCCCAATGATATATTTTGTAACCGAGTAAAAACAAATCCAAAAGTGGATTTTTGGATCTATGCTCTGAAAATGTATTACAATAATATGGGCGTCGACGCCGGAGCAATACATTCGCAGTCTTTGCACATTGAACCAGGGCACTTATCTCTTTATGAATTGAATGTTGACCGCGATCAGAATTCCGCCGGTCAAATGATATACCCGTTCATAACGAAAGAAAGCGGCATTTCTGCTTTTAAAACAGTGTCAACGAGTGACTTTAACTCAGGCTACCTCTACGGCGAAGAGATCGCTGGGCAGTATCCACTATCTTCAAGCATCTCTATAGAAGCGTGGGAAAGCGATCCTACGTTTTATGATATTAAAAGTGACTTGTCGGTTGGACGCAGACACCTGTTGGCACTTCAGAATCCTATGGATTCTTATAAGTATCTCAGCCCACATTATGCATATTCGTCGTCGCTTGGACATAAAGGACAACAGCACGCAACGCTCCTAAGTATCCCATCCATTTTCTTTGGATCTTCAATTAAAAAGGGGTCTGTTAGTTTAAAATTTTATATTACAGGTACCCTGGCTGGAGAGCTTCAAGATGTTAACAAGAACGGCGAATTGATACAAGTTTCAGGATCAGCTAACGCTTTGGGATCTACATATGGCTCGGGCTCAGTCGCGGGCGTCGTCCTCTACAATGAGGGGTTCGTCGCCATCACAGGAAGTTGGAGCCTGGATCCGTCTCATAAGGACGATTATAGTGCGAACAACGCATACGACCAGAGCCCCAAGTGGATTTGGTTTGGAGCATCGGCGAATGTCACACCTAACGGTTGGGGCAATACGCGAGACCCCGCAGTCGCTAGACACTCAGTTACGAGTTCTGCTTGGCATCTATCTTTTGAGGGCACTAACTATGTTCCTGCCTTGACGATGTTAGCTCACGCTCCGGCTGGAATGTTGAACCATTCTAACAACCCGACCTATAAACAATTCGGTCAGAGTACACATACAGACCTAGCCTTCTCAAGTTCGTTTCAGTATATTGAACCGGACAACGTAACAGTTAAAAATACAGTTAGTTCCAGTTGGGAAGTCTTGACTTCAAGCGCTAACCCAATATACCAGCAGAACTCAGCTAGTTTTAAAAAGCAAACGTTCATCAGTAAGATTGGAATCTATGATGAAGAGAAAAATCTTATTGCAATTGCTAAGTTAGCTCGTCCAATTAAAAAAACCGAAGAAGACGATTTTACTTTTAAATTAAAGCTTGACATCTGATATCATATAAAGTATGATAATGGGTCTGGACATTTCTACGAGTATAACAGGAGCTACCATACTAGATAATACTGGTAAGGTGGTAATCTGCAATGCTTGGGATCTTAGAAAATATAAAGGCTTCTTTCTCAAGGTGGAGAAGACGAAGATACTACTTGAAGAGATTGCGAAGAATCAAATGGTTGAAAAAATCTTCATTGAACAATCGCTCCAGTCTTTTCGGTCAGGTTTTTCATCAGCGCAAACTCTTTCCACCCTCGCAAGATTCAACGGAACGTTGAGTTGGCTTTGTTATGAAATGTTTTCAGTAGAGCCTGAATTCATTGGTGCTACAACAGCTCGCAAGCTTTGCGGGATAAAAGTCCCGAGAGGTCGGAAGGCAAAAGAGGTGGTTCTTGAAAAAATACTTGACATTGACCCAGACTTTGTTATAGAATACACAAAGCATGGTAATCCTCGACCCGGTACATATGATCGGGCTGATAGTTTAGTAATTGCAAGAGCTGGACTTGAACTTTGCAAGCAAGAAAACTTAAACTCTTAAGAAAAACGCTCGGCTCAAATTATACGTCAGGTAGGGAAACTCTGTTCTTCTGCCCGAAGTGTAAGCACCATAAACGTAAGCTGTCCGTGAATATAGGCGCAGATAAATTTAAGTGCTGGGTGTGTGACTATTCTGGAAGAGCCATTAGACAGTTGGTCCGTAGCTATGGAGACTACCGCGTCCTGTGTGAGTGGGATGAGCTTACCAACCACACCGACATCAACTCCTTTGAGGATTTATTTAAAGAGAAGGAAGAACAACCTGAGTCGGAAGTTACGCTTCCAGAAGAGTTCAAGACGCTTGCGACCAAAAACTTGCCACTGTGTACGATGCCTGTACGAAAGTATTTATCAGACCGTGGCATCACTCGTGGTGACATTTTACAGTGGAAGATGGGATACTGCATCTCAGGAGATTACGCCGGTCGCGCCATTATCCCATCCTTTTCTGATGACGGTTCTCTTAACTATTTTGTCGCAAGGAGTTATAATGGTAACTGGAAAAAATACATGAACCCCCCCGCATCGCGGAACATTGTGTTTAACGACCTAATGATCGACTGGGAAGAAGATATAATTCTGGTTGAGGGCGCATTTGACGCGATCAAGGCTGGCAGTAATGCCATTCCACTCCTGGGATCACAACTGAACGAGAATTCTAAACTATTTCAAAAGATTGTCAAGTACAATCCAAAGGTTTTTTTAGCTCTAGACCCCGACGCTGAGAAAAAATCTGCAAGATTAATCAAAAAAATGTTGACATATGGTGTTGAATTGTATAAAGTAGAAATAATGCCGTATTCTGATGTCGGCGAGATGTCAAAAGACGAATTTGAGAGCAGGAAGGCACAGGCTAGTCCTGTGTCATCATCATTTGGAGACTTTTTCCAATACCTACTGGAAAGAACGGTTAAAATATGAAGTTTGCCCACATCGCGGATACACATATTCGTAATTTAAAGTATCACTATGAATATAAAGCAGTTTTTGAACAGCTTTATGAGAAACTCCGAGAGGAAAAGGTAGATTATATTGTCCACTGCGGCGACATCGCCCATACGAAGACACAGATCTCCCCAGAATTCGTGGAAATGTGTGCTAATTTTCTAGACACGCTGTCGGACATCGCGCCCACATACGTTATATTGGGTAACCACGACGGTAATCTACGGAACTCAAGTCGTCAGGACGCTTTGTCGCCGATTGCCGACGCTTTAAATAAGCCCACTCTACATTTGCTTAAAGACTCCGGAGAACATCGCGTTAATGATGCTGTGACATTGAATGTTCTATCGGTATTCGATACGGAAAATTGGATCCAGCCCAGCGACTTGGACAAAATTAATATCGCGCTGTATCACGGATCAATTAGCGGCATAAAAACAGATACCGGTTGGGTAATGGAGCACGGCGAAAATGATATTAGTATTTTTGATAATTTTGATTATGCTTTCCTCGGCGACATCCACAAAACCAATCAAACCTTAGATGAGGCAGGTCGGATACGTTATCCTGGTTCAACAGTCCAGCAAAACCATGGCGAAACAAATGACAAGGGGCTTTTAATATGGGAAATCAAAGACAAAACAAACTATTCCTGCGATCATCACGTATTACCAAACCCAAAACCATTCGTGACAATCGAATTGACGGCGAAGGGGCGAATTCCGAAGGGGACATCCCCACCCAAAGGCGCCCGAGTACGCCTAGTGTCAAACAACAACCTCCCGCTCGACAGGATGCGCCGCGCAGTAGACGTTGCCAAGACTAGATTCAAACCAGAGTCAATAACCTTCTTAAATAGGGCTTCAGGCACCCGTGGTTCTATTGAAGACTTGGCAGACGATCTTAAACACGAAGATCTCCGAAGCATTCCGGTACAGGAAGAGTTGATGGACGAGTATTTGAAAGAATATCAGCCAGAAACCGAAGACTTAGAACGTATTTACGCATTGAATAAGAAATATAACTCGACTGTGCAGGAAAATGACGAGATCGCCAGAAATGTTAATTGGAAACTCAACTCTCTGGAATGGGACGGTCTTTTTAACTATGGAGACGGCAATCAAATTGATTTCAATAATCTGAATGGGATTGTCGGTATCTTTGGTAAAAACTTCTCTGGAAAGTCAAGTATTATTGACAGTTTCTTATATACACTCTTCAATTCAACATCAAAAAACGTCAGGAAGAACCTCAATATCATAAACCAGACAAAAGATTCCGGCTCTGGCAGGGTTGAGATCGAGATCGCAAACAAAAAGTATTTTGTTGAGAGGAACTCCGAAAAATATGTTAAGCGCCTTAAGGGAGAGGAAACAACGGAAGCTAAGACTGATGTTGAGTTCTACAGTTTTGATGAGGTCACTCAAGAAAAGACTAGTCTGAATGGCACTACCCGTGCAGCGACAGATAAGGCAATCCGGCGAGTCTTTGGAGGACTGGATGATTTCTTGTTGACATCTATGTCTTCTCAGCTTGGTTCCCTATCCTTCATTAGCGAGGGTTCTACGCGCCGTAAAGAGATCCTAGCGAAGTTCCTAGACCTAGAGGTCTTTGATAAAAAATTTAAACTTGCAAGGGAAGAAGCGCAGGACTTACGCGGCGCAATCAAGCGTCTAGAGGACCGAGACTTTGACGCGGAGATAAAGGAAGCTAAACAGACGTTGTTTGAAAACGAGGCGACGAATCTTAAGCATAAGAACTCTTGCACGGCTATTAAAAAGAAGATCAAGCGCCAAGAGAACAAACTTAAAAAACTAGAGGAGCAGATCGCCGCAGTCCCCGCTGAACCGATTAATATTGAGGAATGCCTGACCAA
>Ga0098040_1000061_pt1 | contig 57930 bp, 80 predicted proteins | sample 7_EtaG_FD_75065 | JGI IMG/M metagenome (GOLD analysis project Ga0098040, IMG submission 75065) | Marine viral communities from the Subarctic Pacific Ocean - 7_ETSP_OMZ_AT15161 metaG | ecosystem: Environmental > Aquatic > Marine > Oceanic | place: Pacific Ocean | collected 2015-01-08
GAAGGTTTCGCGCTGGAAGAACTCGTCGGGGTCGGCGATGAGCTCTTTCCGCTCCGAGCTCGCGAGTTGGGCCGCACTCGAGAGTCGCTTCAGTGCCGCCTCGGATGCCCAGGAGCTCGGCATTCCTACCAGGTCCGTGTAGTCAGGAACGGACTCTCGCTGGGAGCCGATGTAGCGTTCCTCGAGCAGCTGCTCTCGAGCCTCGTCTTGAGCAGCTGTTATCTCCCCTCGAGGATCTCCGGTCTTCCGTCTCTTGCGCCCTACGTGCGCCTTGATCACCACACTGTCCATCTGTACCTGGGTACCCGGAGAGTTCTCTCTGATCTCTTGAGCCACGGCTGTAGCTGCTTTCTTCCTGGGTCCTATTCCCAGGAGATGAAGACGAACTGGAGTCTTTTTGCGCAGGTATTCTCCCAGCTGCGTAGGGGAGGTAGCCGCATTCTGGAACGGAAGAGCTGGGATCCAGTCCTTCCGGCCCAGGAGCTCGTCGACCTGGTCGTGATATTCGTGAAGCGGAATCGGGCCTAACTGGAGCGGCACGAGAACCGATGCGCCCATATCCAGGAGCTCGTTCACCTCGTCTTTGTAGGCGGATAGGCGTTGAAAGCTCTCCACCTGGTGGCCTACCATGTCGGGCGCTACCACGTTGGCCAGTTTCCCTCCCGCGTCGGCCAGGTAACGATAGACATCGAACCTCTCGGCCCAGCTCTCTTCTGGTATGGGCACCGCTACAACTGGCGGACCGTCTTCGGGGAAGTCGACCTCGCTAAATGCACCTGAATCCAGAAACACCGGTATACCCAACGAAGCGGCTCGAGCGAGCTCCTCGAGACAGGGTCCGCGACATTCGCGAACCCAGCGGCCGGACTTTTTGTCTACAGAGGCGAAGGCAGAGCCCACGGCTTTGCCCAGGTCTGCGAATCCCCGGATACTTCCAGGCCTGTTCGTCCCAGAGGCAAAGTGAAGAACGGGCACCGCTCCCAGGAACTCGAACTCTACCTGGCCGGGTGCTTCTTCGGGGTTGAACATCACCGTCTGGCCCGAGCTCTCAGCGGGTAGATCCAAGTGGCCGGCAGCATGGCGGACGAACTCGATGGGGTGCCCCGTCACATGGTGGCCGTTTTTATCCCGGAGGAGGATCATAGTGCGGAGCTTATCTTTCTCAAAATTGGGTCGGATTAGGAAGGTTCCGTCGCGTCCCTTCGTGCCGCCTACCGGCTCGACCTCGATCTCAGCGCCCTCCGGGTCGATAAGGTAGGGCGCGACCGCCGAGATATCGGGCTTTTTGTAGACCCGATAGGCCAGCAGCGTGTCTTTCATCCATTTCCGTTTCGGAGCTCCAGGATAGTCCGTAGCCCTAACCAGAAACACCTGGCCCACCTTTGCGTTCAGGAAGGGGGCGAACCGGTCCTCTGGCTCTCCGGGGTTCCTGAGCTTCACCCCTGCGAGCTCCATGTGCTCGAGGAGATCGCGGCGTTTCTTCTCGAGGGTGCGGTAGTGGGCCACCGCGCCACCGGGCATGTTGGCTCGCTCCGGGTCCATGCTTCGGATAGCGTCTTCCGTGATCAGCATGGCTCTGTTGATCCCGTTCATCTTCCACAGATAGTATTCTTCCCAGGACTTGAAGGAGCCAGGCGGAGACTTCTTCGGATTGTCGCGGGGCTGGAGTTTTTCTTCTCCGTGGAGCATCCGAACGCCTGCATGTTCAGGGTAGACCCAGACGATCTGGCCTTTCCGGTGCCCGTCAATATAGACGGCCTGCCAGAACCCATCATGTTCGCTCTGGGCACCCGTGAATCGAACCTGATCCCCCTTGAACCAGGAGGTTTCCCCTTCCTTCGGGTTCCAGAGAGTCTTCTGCTCGCGTCCCAGGATGTCCCAGTCCGCCCGCATCGCGGGAGGGTCGACGCAGCACTCCCATCGTATTTTGTCCACCTGTGCCAGAGCTCGGTCTTCGGCCGGGTCTCCACCACGAGCTCCGCTCGGAGCTGAGCCCTTTACCTCTGCCACGGGCCTCAATCCCTTGTCCTTCAAGGCCTTGTAGGTCGTTCCAGACTCGGTAGCGAGCTGGTAAGTCATTAGGAGCGCGGGTGCGTCGCCTCCGCTCCGCTTGCCCTGCTCCATGATATCGATCACACGGGCCACGAGCTTCGACGCAGCCCCCTTTACGCTCCCATCCGATGCCACACGGGTGAGCTCGAGGACATCTTTCACGTCGAGCTCGCCGCTCAATACCCTACGGGTCTTGCTCAGGTTGGCCGTATTCGAGTTAACCGTCGCTACGGCCACCAGGCGGGAGCCCTTCATCAATCCAAGGGCAAAGAGCAGGCCACGAGCGTTTAGGTAGGGGAGCGCCGAGTGGTGCTTCTCGATGAAGTCCTGTGCTGTCTTCTTGTCGATGTTAACCAGGCGCAAGACCTGGGAATAGCCGGGAACCAGCGAGGCCAGCCAGTCGGTAAGGGCCGCAGTCGCAGCCCACATCGGAACCTCCCCGGAGTCGCCTCTTCGAGCCTCGATCAAGGTAGTGGGTCCCTTCCTGCTCTTTCTCTCGCCGAGTATGATCTTCTCTCCGCTCCACCTGTCAGGCAGCGCTTCCGCAGTGACGGCCAGGGCAGAAAGCGCAATTCCCGCCCGCTCCGCTTCAGTCATTCGCTTTCCGTCCGGACCGGAAAAAGGGACTTGAAGCATATCCGCTAAGGAGAAATCCGAATCGGCCAGGCCTCCACAAGCCTCCGGGAGCTCGGCACAGTAGGCCCAGTAGAGCTCGGGCTCTTCCATCAATACCTCAGCGTTCCCCACCAGGCGGTCCGCGAGCTCGTAGGGTGTCTGCCCTCCGTAGGCGTTGCCGAAATCGGGAGCCGGCTTGTACCCCTTCTCACCAATCGACGGAGCTCCGAGCTCTCCGAGTTCATCGAAATAGTGGGGGCCTTTGTTCCACAGCTTCCCCTGCCTGGCGGCCTGGTGCGTGCGCTCGGCTCTACGGCGATTCTTCGCGTAGTCCCTTCCCCTCTTCGTCAGGCGCAGAACACAGGTCTCCCGGTCGTAAAGGGTATGTTCAGCTGCGATGCACGTCTTCTTCGACGCCAGCCCTTTATCGAGGAGCTCTTGCGGTCCATCAGCGAGCTTTCCTTCGGGAGTCTCAGCGTAGGGGGTAGGGCCGCGTAGGTAGAGCTCCTCGAGGATCCTGCTCCCGGCCTTCCGCAAGCGGAGCTGTCCTTTCCGGTTCAAGAGGCGTTGTTGGCTCTCCTCCGGGTCCGGCTCTGGCTCTGGGCTCCAGACGAGCTCCACATCCTCGGTACCGAGCACCTGGTAGTTGTACTTGCCACCACGACTATCCCTCAGTAGCTCGTGAGTCTCAGGGTGTACGGGGTCCGTCTCCAGGAATACGCTCTGGAGGTTCTCCATCCAGGTGTGGGTTCCGACCCGGTAGTGGTTATCGAGGACGGAATCGGAGAGGATCCGATGAGGGAATGTGCGACTCCACCCCTGCGTTGGTCGAAGCTTGACGATGGCGCCCACCGGGAACTGGTCGATGGCCTCGACCATCGCCGGAGCCCACGGCTTTTTTTCTCCTCCCATGGGGAATTTGGGATTCGCGATCAACCGCCCCTGCTCCACCGTCGCCTCGCGCATCCGGCGCGGTAGGCGGACGCCGAGCTCGGTAGCAAGGATCTCGGTGGGGTCTTTGCCGGCATCGGGACGGCCTGGAGCCGCAAACAGTCCCGACTGGGCAGCGCTCTCTCCGGGATCGAATGCTGCGGCAGCGTAGGGGGTGAGGTATTTCTCTACCGTCAATGCCGGGTCGCGAGACTTCTCTGCTTTCTTGAGGACCAGGCCGAACAAAACACCCAAGAGAGGGAGTTCGTCGAACAGAGACTTGAACTTCTCCGCTATTCCCGTGCCTTCGCCCATCTGAATCTGAGAGGCAGCGGCCTCGACCATGGCAATCGCCTGCGAATCCGACTTGTTCTTGATTGCCTGGGCGAAACGAGAAGCCGCATCGAGCAACGGGAAAAGGTCCCATTTGTCTTGGACCGATCGATCCTGAACTCCCTGGTGGATCGCGACGATAATAGGAAGAGCGGCGAGTAGAGCTCGCTCCTGTTTCTCAGAAACGAACCCTTGGAGCTGGAAGCGCCTGGGAAGGTAGCCGACCATAATGTCGTTGAAGAGCGTAGCGAGAAGCGCCGAGTCCTGCTGGTAGCTCTCTGCTCGAGCTGCCCCCATCGAAGCAAACACCGCTCTCGCAAAGGCTGGATTGAACTCCTGGAACTCTTCCACATTGTCCTGGGTGATTATCCCCTTCCAGACAAAAGGCGGGAGATCGGCCACGCGCTCGATGCCGAGTGAACGGATGAGCGAGAGAGCCTTTCCGATGGGAGACTCTTCTCCAGAAGCGCTCTTCTGGGTTCGTCCCGCAAGAGTACGGGCCTGAGCGAAGGACAGTGGCGTTCCGTCGGGCTTGGTGGCCAGGCGGACCAGAACGTCTCTCGTGCCAGCTGGAGAGCTCCCAGCGGGCCACACGTCGGACCAGAGAGACCTTCCCCGTCTCGAGTAGGACTGATATTTCCCCGTGGGGGCCATCAGGATCGCGATTGCTCGTCCGTTCCCACCCAGCACATAGTAGGTGCCTTTCGGGGTATAGACTTGCTCTCCAGCGATTCTGTGCTCTTTATCGTCTCCCTCCCAGACCACCGGGGTGCCCAGGGTGGCATCGCTGTGCGGGAGGAGAACTCTTTCCGCGTCCAGGTTGGCGGCAATCTTCTCGATCTTCCGCGTCTCTCCGAGTCGCTGTAGGCTTCGGGCTTGGAAGACGGTGGGGTAGTGGGGAGTCTCCTCGAAGGAACCAGGTAGGTTCGAGGATCGAAGGTCTCCCATCCCGTCCCTGTGGGCTGGGATTACCATATATGTAGCGAGATATTCCTTTCCCTCAGAGTCAAAAAGAGGCGTGCGAGAGGCGGCCCGCTCCATGGGCTTAGCCTTCGGAGCTCCAGTTATGATCTTCCGTCCGGAGCCTCCCTTGAAAATACCCCGCTTCCCTTCCTTTTTGGCTTCCTTTACGCGACGCTCCACCGCTCTCTTTCCAGCTGCCAGCTGTTCCTGAGCTTCCATCACATCTATGAGCTCGGCGTCAATCCCCGGCTCCTCGGCGTCCAGATACACGCGAGGTCGGCTGCCGTCCGCTAATACGGGCCTCCAAAGCACGTATTTGCTACCGTCCTTAGCCTCTCGGACCTTGCCTACTCGGGCCTGGGGATTCGTGCGAACGGTGAGAGCCGGCTTGCCTCGCTTTGAAGGGAAGTAAACCTCTGAGGGCTCTTCTCCTGGAGCGGCCTCGTAGAGCTCGTAGAGACTGGGCTCCACGCTGGGACCGGTAACCAGGCAGAGGTGCCCCAGCGGGGTAGCCCTCCATAGGTACATGCGTACCACCCTGCGGTCTTCGAGGGTGGCCTGGTGGGACTCTGGATGTTTCCGGTGTCCATGGCTCTCGAGCTCGCGCTGTACTTCTCGTTTTTCCGAGCTCTCTGTGCCAGCGTTCCGTATCCGCTTTTTGAGTTCTTCGATCATTCCGAACTACCCGCCGGAGTAGACTCGTAGTCCCTTCTTTTGCTTTGCAGATCCGTACTTTCGGATGTGGTCGATGAGCATGGGCTCGATGGCGCTCGAGATGTCCGGCAGGATTTCATATCTCGCTGTAACGCCCCGCAAGAGCCCGTGCATCGGCGTTCCGAGAGTCTGGATCGACCAGGCTCTCGAGTTGGGGTAACTAACTTTGATGACCTTGTTCCCATTCGTATCCCGGCCGACACCTGAGATTATCAGATTCGAGCCGAAAAGTACCGGGTGCCACCCACGTTTTCCAGGCGTTGAATTCCGACGCTTCCCGTTCCATTTCTTGGCGAGAGCAGTCTGTCTCTGAGCTCCCCTCGAGGAGCGCCGTTCTTGGGTCGACTCGATATGGGCCTGCGCCTTGTCGATGGCGTCGACATAGGGCTCGAGCTGTTGGAGCTCTCCCGGAGTGATGTGGAGCTTCTTGGCGCATCTCTGAAAGTCCTTCAGGTTGGCAGCGATCACGGCCGCCTGTGCCGTCTCCTTTCCGCGAGCGGCTCCTTCCTTTCCGTACTCGTAGCCGTACTGGGCTCCTCGCTTGGCGCCCTTCCAGGCGGCTTTGCCGGCCTTTCCGAGCCCCTTTCCTACCGCGCCGGCCATCTCGCCCCATGCTGGGTTGTAACGAGAGGCAACCTCTGGATCGTAAGAATAGACATGGTAGGCGCCTCCTTCCTTCCTTACGCGCGTGTAGGTCTTGGGGTACCTGGCGCCCCAGGATCGATGGTGAGAGGCTTCCTTCGCCTTGTTTGCCTTCCCGACGGTCGAGTAGGGGCCAGCGATCCACCTGAATTCGCCCAGGTCCATTGTCATGCGTTGGGGCGCTCCGTGGGGATTCCGCCGCTTCTGAGCATTGATCGCGAAGTTGGCCCGGTACATCGTTTTTTGGGTGATCCCTTGCTGCTTTCTGGTCTTCTTGTTGTAGACCTTTTTCTTCCCGCTCCGCCAGCCCTTCATGACGGCTCGAGCGAAGGCCATTGTATCCTTGTACCCGGCTCGCCTGGCCTGCTTGGTGAAGGCTCCGACGGTGCCTTCCTCCTCCATTTCCGTGTCGGCCTCTTGGAGCCAGGCGTCGCCAGTCGAATAGTTTTTCCGCCTGGTGGTACCGCTAGCCCAGGTTGCCATCTTCTTCATTCTGGACGAGCCCAAAATATTCGATAGGTCTGCCCTGCTTCCACCCGAACCACGGATTAAGGAATCGGCCTGTTTGAATTTGCCCTGGTCGATGAGTTTAGACGCCTGCTGAAGAACCTTTTTGGTTTGATCATAGCCCTGGTTCTTACGCGGAAGGTGCGGGAGCTCCAACCATCCGAGCTCGAAGAGAAAGTCTCCCCATCCTCTCAGGTTGGTGTGCGTGCTCTTCGACTTGGCGGGGAGGAACCGAGAAAAGTGTTTCCCGAGCTGGAGCGTGCTCATGTGGCCTACATCGCCCATGCGATAGGCTTCCTGTGCGAGCTTGTCGATTTTCGACTTCGAGAGCCCAGTTAGGTTCTGCCATTTTGCGAGCTTGGCGACCTCGGCCGTTGTCGGGTTCTTCCTGGTGTTCGATCTCCGAATCCGCTTGGCCACCTCGTAGGAACGCTCGCCCCCCGAACGCCCGATCTTCATGACCGAGTCTCCGTCCAAGCTGAAAGCGAACCCGGTCCAGCTCTTAGGAAGGATATTCCCTGTGATATTCGACCTCACCACGAGCTTCTGGCCCTCGGTGGAGAGAAAACCAGCTGGGGTCTTCGCGCTTCCTGGACGGTGCTTCGTCTTCCTGTTCTTCCGCTTAGGATTGAAACGTCCCGGAGGATGAACCAGGCCCACCTTTACCGCTATCTTGTAGTCCTTCGTCGCATATTCTCCACGGTCCACAGCGATAGCGGCACGGAATCCGTTGATCCACCAGCTACCATGCCCATGTCCATACCTGCGAAAGTACCTCTCGGCGTCCACCCCCGAAAGAGGGGTCTTGCGTTTGCGAGCCAAGGCCTTCTCTCCGGCCCGGTATCCCTGGAAGAAGTCCTCGTCGTAGCTGTTTTTTCCTCCCGGATAGTCCGATGGCCTCCTTATTCCGGGGAAGGCGACGAGCTCTCTGTCGCTATTCTTCTTGCGCCTGGGAGCCTTCTTAGTGGCGGTGGATGCGGCGACCACATCTCCTAATGCGTACCACCTCCCATGAGGATCCGTTTGGTTTACGACGATGTACCCCTTTTCTCCGTTGGCGGACCACATCTCGGCTCCCCATTCTCCCGCCCCACTTCCTGGCGGTCCGACCACTTCAAATATAGTACCCCGCCACTGCTTTCCTTTAGCTCGATCGCCAGAGTACCTCCGGGAGAGAGCGGAATCGCTCAGTTTTACCTTCTGGTCCCTTTTTAACTGCGTATTTCGACGCCTGGGAGCCTTCCTGTTGGCTTTGGCCTTCACCGGCTCCACGTACACCTTGACTCCGCCTCCGGCGCTGTCAGCGAGGGTCTGAGCCTCTGCGACGGCCGAGCTCTTGGTGGCGTAGCCGGTGAGCTCTCCACGCTTGGCTCCGTTTTTGCGAAGGACGATCTTGTAGCCAGGCATCACACGCTCCCAGCCATGTAGAGGCGGACACTGGTGTTTACGGCGGCGGTTCGAGTGAGCACCATCCGGATCCAGACGCACGGGCAGATGTAGTTGTTGAGAGTTACTCCGCCACCGAACGCGGGGATCAGGACGGGCGGAGCCAGGTCTAACCAGGTGGGAACCGGGTTGGGCTGTCCCAAGACCACATTAGTCGTTCCTCGAGCAGCGAACTGAGGTTGAAGCGTAACGGCGACGCCACCCGCATTGAAGACCTCAGCCCAAAAGGTGAGCGCGGGGAGCGCGGGCACCATCAAGGCCTGGCTGTTGAAAGCTCCGCCTGCGTTGAGAAGGACTTCCTGGTACCAGGTGGCAGTCCCACTCGAGGCGGGTGGCCCAGCTTGGGAGATATCGGCCAAAATAGGCATTAGTAGTAGCTCCCCTCAACCTGCAAAGCTGGATCTGAAGGCAGGGTTGCATCGTACACGTCGAACTGTAGGATCAGCTGCCAGTAGCGTACCGGGTAGCCCTCACCAGGTGGAGTGAAGCTCAGAATGCAATCCTGCATCCCTGGCACGTATTTGTCAGTGATGTCCTCGTTCGGACAGATGACAGACATGGAGTTCGGATCTTGGATATGTCCTCGCTCGCGAAAGTTCATCTCCATACTTGTCACGCTAACGGCGAGCGTCGAAAAGTCTCCGATCTGAACCCAAAGACGGCCGCCGGCTCCACCTGTCACGGTAGAGGGCTTCCAGATAGGAATGGTTCCTTGGTTTCGTACTTCACCACGGGCCGCACGCTGCTCCGGCCGGAGATCGAATACAGGACTACGCCACTGGGCCGTTCGCACACTGGGGGCCGTTCCCGCAGTCCACACCAGCATCGTCGGAATGCCGTTCCACACACCGATGGGCATATTGGTGGGATTGGGAAAAGGAAGGGTTCCAGCAGGATTGTGCCACTGTCCCTTGTCGCTCCATTCCCCCGGAGCCGGAACCGGCTCGGGGATCTGGGACATATCCTCGTAGTACCCTATGTGGGTGGGCCTGCGTGTCGACATCGTCGGCCCCCTATCGAGTTAGATTTCGTGGCCCACGCTCTTCGATTGCCCACACGTTGACATTGATCCGCATATTGGCGGCGAGCGGGGTGAAAGTGAAGACGAGAGCTCCACCACGGTCGAAGACCCATCCGTTTCCGCCAATCAGTCGAGGGAGCTCTGCCGATCCGAACACAGAACCACCGAGGCAGGCCTGGGTCGTGAGACGATCTCCATTCGAGTGCTCGAGCAGACAAAGGAAGGTGTTGAGATCCCCATTGGCTCCGATCTGGGTATTCAGAGCTGCCGTGTTCTCGACAGATGCCTGGATCGCGTACACCAGACAGGGAATGTCGAAGCGAATAGTCTGAACCGAGGCCGTATTGACGGGCGAATTGAGGTTCTGAACGACATAGTCGCGATGCTGGTGGGCAACCTGGCGGTTCGTACTCAGAAGGAGCTGAGGAGGCCAGACAGGGGTCCGCATGAAGGGAGGAAGAGGCTGGCCGGCTGGCCCGCCTGAGCTCGCTCTGCTCGGAGGATTGAGCTGTGCCTGCATTCCAGGCATGCCGCCGCTACCGACTACCTGGTTCGAGAAGGGGCTTCCAGCCGCAACAGGAGGCCCGCCACCGTAATATCCGTCACCGTAGGACATATGAGCTCCGGTCCGAGGTTAAATTCCAGAAGAGAGAGGGGCAATCGCTTGCCCCTCCCTTTCTGTGCGAATCAGGCGATTTCGATCGCCTGACGATAGGCACCAACGAGAACAATCTTCACGTTCGTGACAGCAACGAGAGGCTGAGCGCTCGAGCCGAAACGAAGCAGAATGTTGAAGGTTGTGTTGGCAGGCAACGCAACGGGGTGGCGCCTGTACACCCACAATCCACCGTTCGAGTTATTGACGTACTCCGTTGCGGCTGCACCGGACCCGATAGCGAACAGACCGCCACCAGCTCCAATCAAGGAACAAGGCGCAATATCAATTACCGTTTGCAAAAAATCCCATGAGAGCACGCCGTCTTTATAGATGACAGAAGCGTCGGCTACAGTAGGAGTAACGACAGCAGCAGCACCCTGGATCACACAAGCTACGCCGAACGTATCGTATGCAAGACCGGCCGGTATGCGGCCTCCTTCCTTGAGATTCGTCTCTGCAAGGCTTAGAGCAGCACCATACCCTTGACCAGTTTGACCAATGGGAGTCGAGAAAACTCGAGCAGTAGTAGAAGCGACGCCACCGATAGCGAGCTGGCAAGTGCTCCACAAAGCCTGCTCTCCAACCCGGACAACATTCTTCGGAAGTTCAAGTGGAACGCCGGAAACTCCGGGGCCACCGGGGGGGAGCATGGGAACTCCTGGGATACCGTAAGGCATTTTGTTTCTCCTTGGCTGAACCTTTACAGCCTAAGTTGATTTAGTTGAAAAGGCTCTCTAGTAGCCACCAGCGTACATGAGGGCTCCGAACCCTTCGGTAGAATCCATCGCTGTATTTGGATCCATCGAATCATCGGTCGAGAGCATATCAGGAAGAGATTGTTTGGCTTGACGCTTCAGAGAACGGATAACCCGTCTGCGCTCCTTGGTGGGGAGAGCTGCAATTTTCTGAAAGTTGTCAAACCCAACGAGACATATCATCCACTTCTTCCCACATCCCGGCTTCCCGGCGTTAGCCGAGGGCTGGGATTGGGAAGAACCGGTTTGACGTAGGCGGTGAAGCCTACGTCCCGGAGATGGAAAACGGCGCATGAAACGGCGAGGACCGGCCAGTGCTGCTGTACGCTCGGCGGCGCCCAGATCACTCCCAGAATAATAGGCATCGGCCATCGAAGCATCACTAAGATACGCTCCGAGGGAAGTGCCAGCCCCCGCTACATCAAAATTTACGACATCGTACCCCATATCGCCGTATCCGCTCATAACTTCGAGCTCACCGTAGCCACCACCGTATCCGCTCATGACTTCGAGCTCACCATAGCCGCTCATGACTTCGAGCTCACCGAACCCGGCCGTCGCAGCCTCAGCGACTTCGATTGCCGCCACTGTGGTTTGCCCCTGTCGCCAGCGGTAGAAGTCGACGGCACCACCAGCAGTCGCGAGAGCGACACTGATTTGATCCCGGAACTTCCCGGCGGGAAGGAACTTCTTCGCCAGGGCACCCATCAGGAGGCCTCCGACGGTGAAGGAAACGGCTTGGAGCTTCTCGGGGAGGTACCGTCCACCGGCCTTCAGTCCCATTTCGATCGGAAGGATCGAGATAGCACCGAACGCGGCAGGGACACCGAGCCCAACGATATCGCTCAGCATTCCACCAACGACTGGAACCTTCTTGAGATTCTGCTGAATCCCTGTCATGACTCCAGTATTGCGCCGTCTACGGGTATACGCTCGGCGAGCGGTCTTGCGACGCATCCCTCGAGTTGTACCGTTACGGCGGCGGGTGTATGCCCGGCGAGCAGTACGGCGACGCTGGCCCCTTTTGGTTCCGTTGCGGCGACGAGTGCGAGCGGCACGCTTGGCAGCGTTGCTCCGACGAGTCGCGTTGCGACGCCGGGTGGCTGCTGCCTTCTTCGCGGCTGCACTGCGCTTGCGTTTGCTACTTGTGGTCTTGCGACGGCGCAGGCGGGAGAGTAGCGATTTCGCGCTAGTCCTCTTCTTCCTGGTCCGACGCCGACGGCGTGGGTTGACGAGCAGAGCGCCTGTGTTGCGCCGTCGCCGTGAATACCGACGAGTTGCCATTTTTGCTCCTTGTGAAAAGGGTGGGTGCGGCGTTTTTGGATAAAAACTGTGCGTTGAGTGCGGTGAGTGTGGTCCGAACCTGTTTGCCCAGTGAACCGTCACCCGCGATAACCTTCACACCTTCGGCCTGGTTCGGTCAAGGGAGAAGGGTTATTCTCTGTGGCACCATCTGTAGCTACAGGAGCCAACCCATGCCGCTACCCAAACGTCTCGCGAAAGGTACCGCATCCCATACAGTTAGGGTTCGAGTGCCCCGTTATCTCTGGCATCAATTCCTGGACGCTTGCGCCACAGCCGGAGCGAGTGAGGCGAGCGAAGCGGTTAGAGACGGTATGCGCATGTTCATTAGGAAAGCGAACACGAGGAGAGTGAAGCGGGAGCTCCTACCTAAAGGGAAGGCTACCTGACTGCTGCTTCGGCTCTCGCGTCTTGGACCTTCCATCTTACCTCGAGCTCGGTGATGTGGGTTCGCATCTCAGCTAGTCCCGTCGACAGGGTGCCGAGGCACTCGTCGAGCTTCTGCTCCTGGAGGGCCAGCCTGGTCGCTACGTCGGAGATCATGGCCGTCCTTGACTCGTCATATTTGGATATAACTTCGTCGTAGCGCTCTCTTAGCGAGGTTTCTTTGGTGTCGGCTCGAACCACCATGGCCTGGATCTGCTCCTGGAACGCCCGTGCCGCCTGATCCATCCTTGCCTGTGCCTTGTGGTTCCACCAGGCCAGATAAGCAGCGAGCAGCCCCAGGCTCCCGTAGTCCAGCAGGTATCCGAAGAAGCTCTCTTCCATCAATCAGTAATCCCCTCGTATGGGCTGTGATAGTTACCCCCCACGACGAATATATTACCTCGACGGTCCACGACGAGCCAGGGTCGGAGATCGGATTCCTCACCGAACTCATGAATGTACTGGCTGAGCCCGTCTCCCACCTTCTCCGTATAGTACGTGATATGGGTTAGCGGTCCAATGGGCTGAACCTCTTCCTGTGCGTAGATCGGATAGGAGGCCTGGCGACCTCCGACTGCCTTTGCAACCGCCTGTAGAGACCACCATTCCGCGTTCGGCGAAGTGTCCACGTAGTGCTGTACCATCCACTTCCTTTGTTCCTCGGGGAGCCATAGGTGGATCCTCTGCAAAGGGTGTTTCGGATCGTATGCCGCCCAGCCAGGCTCGTCGGTGTAGTCGATGATCTCAATCTGGTCTCCGTCTGTCGGCTCGACGTGGAGCTCGTGGAGCTCTCCCATCGCTACGAGCTCAGACGGGAATCCCGGACCGTCGATGTCCAGTACCTTAGTGGGTTGGATGGATCCCTCTCCAACGTCTCCCCAGCTGTGCCATTTGACGTATTCCTCTCGAGCGTCCATCAGGATCCGCCTCGTATTTCGCTCAGGCTCCGTCCCGAAGGTCTCGATCGGGCCGGAGGTCGAGCTCGAGCTCGAGCTGGGGCTCGGCTTTTCTTCCCTCCGCGTGCAGCCAGTAGGATGTTCAGGAGTAGATACCCGCCCCCGATCCCGATTATCCACCACTTGTATTCGTCCCACAGGTTTTTAGGAGCGTTCACCAGATCGTCGATTCCGGTTGCTGCCATAGGGTCCGTCGCCAGCTGAGCGATGTCGCTTCCCGTCTCCTTCGCCCACTGCCACCGCATCCAGTCCGGATTCCCCAAGGTAGCAGTTAGGTGTCGGCGTTGCTCGATGGCCCTTGGGTTGGCCAAGTCTTGGACGGCCACCCGCATCCCGATGTCGATATCCCCCACCTTCGCGGCTGCACCCTTTAGGATGTTCATGATCTGGCCCGTGTGGTCCTGCCATCCTGCTACGGCCTGGCGCTGCTCTCCGGCCCTCCAGTACATATCTCCCTGTGCGATAAGGGTTTCGTGATAGGCGGTGAACCCTACCTGCTCTTTCGCCTGTCGAGCTGCTCGGTACATCCAGAACGCTGCCATGATATCGGCCTCGACATCGTTCGCGGGAGCATTGAGCCACATCGTCTGGACTCGCTCATCTCTCCAGCTTGTCAAGGGGCTGTTTCGCTTGTCATATTCGACTCGCAGAGCCGCCCACATATCGCTGGTCTGAGTATGTTCGAGGGCGGTCTGTGCGGATTCGTAGGCCATGTAGCCGCCGCCTCCGCCGATAATTGCCAGCCCGATAAGGATCGGAATGAGCCCGTATTCGTTCGGGTTCGCCGCATCGTATTGGGAAGACCATTGTCCTTCCCAGGAGTTCGGTGTCGGTGCTTTCATGTGAGATACCCCATCAGCTCGTCCGCTGGAGATTGGCGTCGAGCTCTCTTCGATCGTTTCTTCGCAGCTGCCCCACCGACTCCGAGGAGAAGGACGAACACACCGATCCCGATAAACACCTTGGTTTTGTTCGCGGCCCACCACCGAGCTCTCTCGGCCTCTCTTTGAGCTTTCAGGCGAGCGAGCTCCTCTTGTCGGATCACCTCCGCCGCAGACCTACCCTCTCCGGCCGCGCCTGGTGCCCCCGGTGTGGCCGGAGGCGCAGCCTTGGCGGGCTGGGCCTCTTCTTCTCTTCCCCACACGTTGATCCGCAGCTGCGGAATGCCTTGGCCCCCAAGCGCTTCGACCTTTCCTTGCAGGTACCCGGCCGCGAATACCGACGGCTCCACTCCACACTCCTCGAAGCCTCGAGCATAGATGGTTAGGGACCGCTCCAGAATGTCCAGGATGTTGTTCTCGTCCATCTGGGAAAAGAGCTGGGACTGCGAATCGTTGAAGAAGTTCATCGCACCTTGAGGCCCATCCAGGGACGCCTGGCGACGAGCGTGCTCCAAGACGGCGATGGCCTCGGCCTTGGTGGTAGGGATAGGCTCCTCATAGCCGGTCTTTCGATTGCCACCGACAGCGAACCGCATTCGCTCAATCTTCTCAGAGAGCGTGCGAGGGTTTTGGAAGTGGTGGGAGCTCGGGTCGATCTGCCAATTCGAGCAGTTGGCCCCGTAGTCTCCCCACGCGGAGCCCCACTGTTGGTGCCAGTCTTCAGAGCGTCTCATAGCTTGCTCTCCTTTGAGCTTGAATTCGTCGTTGCCTGCGCTTCGCTACTCCGATCATGGAGGCGAGTAGGACCAGGCCTCCAACGCTCCCGACGATTGCAAAGAACAGGCTTTTTTTGATGCCTAAAATCGTGTCCGCACTTGGCGGGGGAGGCGCTCCTGGCGGAGCGGAGCCACCTGGCGCGGCCGTACTGGGAGCGGGGGTACTCGTGACACGAGACACGAGGGCGGAAACCGCAGATCCGAGAAAATCGTCGATCTCGTTATCAACGGTCCAAATCCCGTCCGTCGTAATCCGCCATCTCCATCCCCCCTCTCCTTCCGGCTTGCTCTCGGTCGGAAGTGTGACGATCCAGCTCCGCTCCCACGCATCGGCCTGATCGTCGAATCCCCAGGTCCGCCGAATGACGCTCGGCCTACAGGACCAGGAACCGCTGGCGTCTTTTCCTAGAGTCCCTTCCATATCCGGGAGTCCTGCCGCATACATTCCCCCGCTCCCAGTGCGGGAGGGAGCGCACAAACAGGCAGCGATAGTCTGAAAAAGGAGGTCTCCTCCGTCGAGAGCTGCATCGCCATTGATCCACATCGAAATGAATTTCCGCAGCTGGTTCGGATGCACTCCAGCGCGAAATCCTCGAGATCGGAGCTGGGTGGCTGCGCTTCGGAGCTTGCGAATGGTGCGCTGGATCACTCGATGGTCGGCGGCCTCCGGGGTGGGATAATCAGGGTCGGGAATCGCCAGCGGAATCGCACATTGAGTGATTAGGCCGGCCTTTCGGTCGATAAACTGGGCCAGGTTGTCGAGAACGGTAGATATCTCTGACGTGGCCCGGTTGAGCTCGTCTGCCGTAAGGTTCCATTCCCCGTAGTTTCCCCAGGAGCTCAGCTCGTTCCACGAATCGTATGGGCGAGTGTCATACACCAGGCGCTCTCTTTTTGCGTCCGGACGCCGCGAGAGCGATGATGGTGATGAGAAGAGCTCCACCGAGCACTCCTGCTCCGATCTTCACCCCGCGCCTCTCGAAGAACGCGACCTGAGTGTCCGACGGTCGCGAATAGGTGCTCGAGCCACTCGAGCTCGAGCTCGAGCTCGAGCTCGAACTGGAGGGGGCCGGAGGTCGCACCGCTCCCACGAGTGCAGCTGGAACGTACCTGGTGGCCGTCTCTTTGCCCAGCAAAGGCTTCTCGACGTTCTCGTAATAGTTCCGTGCGAGCCGTGCCGCTACGACATCCACCGCAGCCGGGCTCCCCTCCACGGCCTTCACCATCGCTCGAATGACGCGAAGCCCACACACCATCTGGGACGGCTGGCCTATGGATTCGTCCTGAGTCAACCTGGTATTTCCACATCTCTCGAGCCGAGCTCGGTAGCCCGCGACCGTTGAATCAGCCCGCACGGTTGTAATTCCGTGTTCTCCCGCATCGCTGCTCGAGTTTTTCATGTTGTAGGCGAGGTAGGCCATCCAGTCGAAGAGAACCACCAGGTCATCCTGATTAACCGGAGTGACTCCCACGAAATTCATCATATTGGTTTCGATACTGGAAGGACCGAGATCCGGGTCCCATCCCATGACAGTCACGTCGCCGAGAATGGTTCTCGAGCTCGGGTTGAAAACCCCTCCAACGTCTCCGATAGGGATTGCGCCCCAGGCCTTTCCAAATGTGGATAGTCCCTCGAACTGAGAGAGATCGATCTGGTAGTCCGACGCCTTCCCTCCTCTTCCTCCCATTCCTTCCATGATTCCGGGGGGAAGTATTTCCGATGTCGGGAGTAGGGAGCTACGCCTGGTGTCCCGTTGCCATATCTCAGGAACGGCTGCATCCGGATCGTTCGGGTTGGCTCGCTTGGCGAGACCTATCAGGGCTCCGAGCCCCACCCCACCGATGCCACCCTTCACGGAGCCCTTGATGCCGCCAATAGGAAAACCTATGGCAGCGCCAAGGATGCCGTAGATGGTCATCGGGGTGGCGAAGGTTCCTGGAAGGGCCATTCTACTTTCCCCACTTCAAAACGAGTACAAGCAGCCCGATTCCCAATCCGATTCGGATGAGATTCGTTTTCGGATCAAACCGGCCGTAGTTTCCGTAGGCGGTTCGACAAGGAGCGCAGCCGCAGCTCGGGCCACAGCCGCAGCCGGCGTAGTAGGACATCATATTTCCCTCCTGCTCTCAGAGCATCGAACACCAGTGAGCGTGAACCTGCTTTACCCGATGGAGCTTCGCTCTTGCCTGTTCAGGAGAAAGCACGGGACCGCCAGGATATGCGTGAATAGGCTGATTGTTCGCCATAGCCGCCATCATCGCGTCCATCGCTTGCTTGATCTGGGCACAATACTGCTTGGTCCGATACGAAGCGTGCGGGCGATGATAGGAGGACCGGTGCATTCCCGGAACGGCCTGATAGCGAGGCATCGGAGAGCGAACCCTCCGGTACGGAGCTCGAGGCGTGTGGACTGGACGATAGGACCCCACCGGCATCGGAACGGGAGAATAGGGAGGCATGGGGCTCGTTACCCGTCGGTAGGCACGAGTTCCACGCGCCGGACGGATGGCTCCATACCCAGCCAGGTCTTCCCGGTGCTTCATGATTCGACGGTACGCATAGCTTCCCTTTCGTGGACGCCGAGCTCCGGTTGGGCCTGCGTCTGCGGCAACGTAAGGGATCGAGCTCCCGCCACTGGTGCCGCCGGACATCATTCCCGGTCCCATGTGGCCGGCTGTGATCTGCGCTGGAGCTCCATATCCAGAGAGCGCTTCGGATGCTGCTGCCTCTTGGCGCATGTTGAGGAAGGCCCCAACTCCCGCACCGATACCAGCTCCAAGGAGAGCATTCATCTGCTTCTTCTTCTTGGTCTTGCCTGTGATGTAACCGCCTGCCAGTCCGATCGCGCCGAGCCCGATCATCTTGTTCGCCCAAAGTGTGCTTATGTCCATTTTTTGCCTCTCACCGTCGAAACGCTCGACTCATAAATAGGATGATTAAAGAAACCCCGACGCCAATCCCGACGTATGAGGCAATTGTACCAAGTTCGCGGAATTTAGATGCCGCCTCGTCCGATTCCCTTTCGCGAGCGAGCGCCGATTCCGCTGCCGCGAGTTGAGCTCGGATGCGCCCAACAAATGCCTCTGGAAGATTCAGGCGTTCGGCGGTAGCGAGCCGGTTCCTCAGAATCCCCACCTGGCGCTCCGGAGACTGGAGAACAGAGACGGTAGAGGCCACCACCGGCCCATATGTCTCGATGTCCTCTGCAAGCCCTTCCCTGCCTGCATCAGACAGGAGCTCGCTGAGTATCCCCGTGCCGTGTCCGATGAGCGCCTGTGCAGCTTCTTGCTGCTCAGGGTCGCCCGCCCAACCGCCTCCGGCGTAGTTTATGGGAAGGTACGAGTTCATCCAGCCTGGCTCCGCTTCCGCCAGACGGCCACCATCGCGAAGAGCAGCCCGGCGCCACCAAGGGCAGCCACGAGAACCCAAGGCTTCTCAATCGGTGGAGCAGACGCTTGTCGCGCAAGCACATTAGAGGAAGTGGAGAGCTGCTGCTGAGCCTGCTGGTACTCCTGGGCCATTACTGCGTCGATGGCCTGCTGTTCCTGGGCCGCGACCGCGAGCTCCACCTGCCTATCCCCTTCAGTGGCCCATGCGCAGTTCTTTGCAATAGCTTTGTTCAGCGAGGTTTGAACGAGCCTTTCCTTCCGAGCGATACGGCGGTCGGCGAAGAGGCGGGGAGGGTTCTCTCTCCATTTCTCGAGCGCGGCAAGCCGCTTGTTATACCATTTCTGGGTGCGGGTGCAGACATCGCCGTAGGCACCCCAGTACCCATAGCCTTCATATGTTGGAGCTCCGAGGCGCTCCATCTCGTTTCGAGCGCACTTCCATTGAAGAGTATAGTGGCGGTAGAGGGCCATCTTGCCGTCGGCCTTCGCCTGAGCCGCAAGCGCACGGTATTGCCGGTAGGCGATCTTAGCCTGGCCATAGCTGGTGTAGGTGCAGACGCCCCCGAGGGTAGTGGAGCTCCCGGTAGTGACTGGGAGTGACGAGGACGGGATGGTTCCGCTTTGAGGGCCGATCTCGTCTCCGCCGTAACCAGCAATTCCGCCCGGACCAGCTGCCGCTCCTCCGCCTCCAGCCGCAGAAGACCCACGGAAAAGCGCGAGCTCGCCTACCCGGAAGAGCTCGTCCCGTTCTGGCTTGACGGTATTCAAGAGCCTTTTCTGGTCTCCGGTGAGTGAGGCCCACATTACGGGCCGATTCGTGGCTTGTGCTCGGTCGCTAATCGCGTTTACCAGTTTCATCGCATCCATAATGTCGCCTCTCCGTAGTCTCCCCAGTAGGAGAAATCGGACCAGTGTCCGTGATAATTCATGGACGTGTCCGCGAACCGGGTTCCGGGAATCCCCAGGATGGTCCCATCGTTTCCGAGTGCGAATAGCCAGGCTCCAGGAGCGGTATCCACCTGTCCCGCCGGTACCTGGCTCAGTACGGCCTGGTAGATCGGATTCTGAGAAGCATCGGCTCCCGTAGCATCATAGATCCGGGTCCAATGGACTCCTGTACCAGTGCTCCGAACTCGCTCCTGGATCTGGCCGATCAAGACGAGAGCCATGTGGTTCTTCTGGGCGGCAGTTACCTGTCCGCTCGAGGGGTAGGTGGAGCTCATATCTTCACAGCTCCAGGATCGCTTCCGATTAGGGCTGGAACCACCGACGGGCCGACACTCGGATCGACGCCGTAATACTTCCGCATATAGAGCTGAGTCCACTGCTGGTGAGAAAGTCCAGGATGAGCATGGGCGCACTCCCATCCTACGTGCTCTATAAATGGTCCGAGGGGAGTCCAAGTTACGGGACCTGGCCCACCCATTCTCTGCATGGCCGGATACCATTGAGCGGCATGGTTAGCCGTGGCTCCGTATCCGCCCACAGTCGAAGACATCTTCTTTCTCCGGTAGGCCAGGCACAGACCTGTTCCCACGAGTGCGAGGAGAATCAGGGTGTTTTTTTCTTTCTTGGTAGCCATGCGTCTATCCTACCTCGAGGCCAGCCAGAACATTCCGCCCAACAGGGCGAAGGCTCCGAGAATGATGAAAGTCTGCTGTTTGCGTCTGGCGATCAACGCCTCCGTAGCCGGAGACAACGCCGAAGAGAGCGCCGCTGCCCGTTGAGCTGAGAGAGTCTGCCGTGAAGACATGGCCTGCTGCCATAGAGCTTCTCGCTCCGCCTGGGTCGCTGCACCGCGAGCGATGGCACTCTGAATCCTTCCGGAGCCCACGGATGTTCCCACCCCAGTGCCAGCCCCCACGAGGGCCGATGCACCTTGTATTATCAGTCCAGGATCGACTACTCCATACATTGTCTATTTCCGAGCCGAGAGGATAAACATTCCGAGTACGACGGCTCCTGCCCCATACATGAGGGCTTTCTTCTGCGATTCCTTGCTCTCGTTCAATAGACGGGCCTGCTCTGCCTGAGCATCCAAGGAGGACCGACGAATCGCGGCCAGCTGCTCGCGTGATCCCTGCGTCATCGCTACGACTTGAGCTCGGTGGAAGTCTTCCCTGCGCCGAAACTCGGTCCGTGTCGCCTCGTTCCGAGCCTGGACCCCCTTCACGCCCGCAACGGTCGCAGAGATCACTGCGGACACGACTCCGAGAATTGCGAGTACCATGTCTCATCCCCCTTTCTTCCGTCCGGTGGCAAACATGAGTACCCCGATCACTCCAACCGCTACCGCTGCGCCGATTACAATCTTCTTTTTCCTCTCGCGTTCCTGAGCCTCGGCGAGAGCCATTGATTGCGCCAGAAAAGCGTCCTGTTCGAGTTCCGACATTCCTACCCCGGATCTTCCCGAGCTCGGCATCAGAGACGCCGCCACGGTCGTTCCCGCCGAGAGCCATTCTTCTCTAGTACCAGTATCTACGGGCGCCCGGTCTTGCCAAGCCGAGCGGAGGCGTTGCCAAAAGGTCGTTCTGGGCACCATAGCCGTCGCGTCTTCGGTGGTCGCGCCCGGTTGGTTCATCCTGACGATCCAATCGTCGATAGATTCCGTTGTTTGTCCCGCTTGCCGCGCCGCTCTCCACTCTCGAATCCGTTCGAGCAAACCGGCCCGGTCGCTGGCGCTCCGGTTCTGCCACCAGGTTCGTAGGTTGTCGAAGACTCCACCGTAGGCGCTGCGGCTCGAATAATGACGGCCGACGGAGGGATTCGCTACCAGGCCATACCCGGCCAGCCCTTTATAGTCCGCCGCAGGAGCTCCGGTGGTGGGGCACCCACAGCATCCCCATCCTTCATAGGCCTGGTCCCATGTGTTCATGTCATCGGTGAGGTAGTTCATCCCTTCTTCTCCCGTTTGCGGACCTTCACCACCCCGAGCGTGATCATCAGTCCAACCAGGCCTACTCCGATTCCGATAAGCGGGAGCCTCTCTTTCCATTTGTTCGCCTGGCCCGATATCTCCGTCAGGTCCCGGACCCCTTGGAGCTCGCCCTCGTCGACGATTCCCGTGTGGCGACGGCGGAGCATCTGAATCTTATAAGACGCGATCTGCGCAGCGTTAGCGTTCCCGGATTGAAGAGCTCGGCTCTCTTCTGTTCGGAGCTCCGCGATTCTCGCCTCGAGGTCTTCTGGGCTCAGGCTCCGCGTGCGGATATACTCCGTCGCGGCCAAAACCAAGGCGGGGCTTTGCCCTCTCGAGTTTTCGGCCGCTACGCGCAAGCCTTCGTCCTGTCCTACGGTCTGGAAAGAAAACACCACGGCCTCAATGAGCTGAGGGACCGAAAGCTGCTCCTCCGGAGCGACTACAGGTGCGGCCTCGAGCTCGGCCTCGTTTCCGTATACGCCCGCATAGGAAACCTCACCCCAGGCGGGGTTCGTCCCGTAGGTCGAACGGCCGTGGGGAGTGAACTTCACGCAGCACTCCGTCCCTTCATGCCTGCGGCAAGTGTAAAGGCAATCCCGGCAAGGAAAGCCGCACCGTCGACTCGAGATTGATCATCCAGAACCGACACCCCTTTGATTTTGGGGTTCCAGTTCTCGAATCTCAGCATGATATAGAACTGGAGCGCCTCTCTCGAGACCTCCTCCCCTGCCTGGTTCAGCTGGGAGACATGCTGGCTCGCGTCCTTCAAAATGTGGAGGAGCTTGCTACCGAGAGTCATCAGGGTTCGGGCGTCGAGGTTCATGGATACGCCGCCACTGGTGGGGCTTTAGGCTTTCCCTTTCCCTTTCCCTTTCCCTTCTTCCTTTTCTTCTTTCCGAAAGTGAGCGCCAGGATTCCAATGAGTCCAACGGCACCGAGACCAATCCACAAAGGTGTCAGGTTACGTCTCGAGCTCGCCTCCATCTCGAGCAGATCGCCGTCTACATCGACTCCAGAGTCGAGCTCGGCCTCGACCATCGCCTCCTCCTGCGCGTATGGAGCCATCATATCGGCCGTGGGGGTACCGGACTCGTAGATCCCGGAGTCCATGTCGAACTCCTGTTCTGCGGCCATCCCGTTCGGCTCGTAGGGCGACTGCTGGGGAGGACGCTTATATGGTAGTTGTCCGCCACCTTGAGGCTTTCTCCGCTGCATCTGCCTGAATCTGCCGATCCGCTGCTGAGGGCTCAGCTTCTTCCATGCCGACGTGCGCCGCGTCTTGGGTTTCCCGCGCATAAACCACTTAGGAGGCGTGCTTCGGAAAGCCCACGGATATTGATCTTTGAGATGATCGATTCCTGGCTTCTGTGCCTTCTTTCTCTTGGCTCGCTTGGCCTTGGCCCGTTTGATCTTCTTGGCTGTATCCAGCGACCTCTGTCGGTACCTGCTGAGCTCCTTCCCTTTCGACCTTCTCTTTTTGGCCAGGTCTCTCGTCTTCTTTGTCGCCTTCTTGATGCGTGCCTTCAGGCTCTTGATGCGCTTGTCGAGGCTCTTCTGTCGGAGCTTGTTCGATACCCTCTTTCGCCGAGCCACCAGCTTTCGGAGCTGGTCGTTCAGTCGTTGGATATTGCGAGAGCTCGCGAGAACCGGGAGCTTTGCCGAATCGAAGGCACGTTTCAGGCCCGTCGTTGCCGCTGCGGTGGCCAGAGCCACGCCGTAGCCGCTCCAGTTGGGAGTAGTCGCAGAGAGGACCTCACCGGGCACGCCAGTTAGCAGGTTGTTCGTAATGGCCTGGTGAAGATAGTAGCCTGGGGCATCGAGGGGAAAGGAAACCAGGATAGTTTTCCAGGTTTCGTCAAGATTGCGCCAGGACTGTGCGTAGCCCTTGGAACTGACATCGTAGGCCAGATGCCAATAGACGCGGCCGGCGAGATTTACGCGCGGGTCCATCGGAGCACCCGCATAGTGACCGTAAGACGGCGTCCGTCCGTAATTAACCATTCGATAAGCCATAGCTGATTTCTCCTGAGCTCAGGTGAGCAGGGTGAGAGCGTAAGCAGCCCCGCCGAGAGTCGCGACGTTCATGCCCTGCTTCTTGCTTTTGTTCTTCTTCGACAGGAAGTACATCGCTGTTCCGCCAAGAATGGCGAGAGCAGAAGCCTTCTGGAAAGGACTCTCTCCGAAGGAGATGTTGAACGCTCCGAATCCATCTGTTTCCGTGCCATCTATTTCGGTGATGTTCACCGTGTTGGGATTGGTTTTTAGTTTTTCTACCACTCTCAACCAGCGACGGTAAACCCGCTTTCTGGCCGGATGATTGTCAGGCATTCGGTCTAGTTGAGCCTTTAGCCTTCTGGATTTCAAAACCTGTTTTTGCCATCGCCTACGGGCTAGAGGTTTGTAGCCAAAACGATCGCGAAGTCGCCCTCCTCCGAATAGCTTTCCGTAGCCATCTAACCGATGCGGCCCCCCGATCATCGACATAAATGTACTGTGTGAAGGAAGGGTTATGACTCCATTGGCAGACAACAGACCAGCCGGTGTCTGGTTCCAGTAATTGTCGAATCTAAAGAGTCCGTCTTGCTCTTGTGGAGTAAGGCTCAACCATTCGATCGGCCAGGCTTGTTTGCTTCCCCAGGAATAGGGATCGTTAATCTCTGAGGACAGGTCCAAGGCATCACGCACCATTTGTCGAACCTCGAACTCCGAGGGAATCCGGTCGTTATACCGGAAGTCCCGGAGCCACCTCTTTCGTCCACCGTATGGACTGTTGCCGGCCACATTCGCGCCATAGCCTGCGAGCGGTGTAGCTGTTGCCATGTCTTCGGACCACAGCATGGGACCCCTGGTCGGCTCGTCCTCGTACACGAGCGGATCTGGAACGACGCCGCCTTCTGCCGTCCAAGTCTGGGGGTATCCGGTAGCCGGCTCGAACTGGTGGGGAATGACGGATGGAGTCTGTGGAGACCATCCGCCGCCTGGCTGGTTCAGCCAGCGATATCGACCGCGTCGATAGGCTGCTTTGGGTGTCCGCCTGCGGATTCCTTTGAAACCTGGTCCTGGTGCCTGGCCTGTGTGCTGGGTGGTGAAGGCCCGCAGGTCCGGAACACTCATCAGACGAGGATGCGCCTTTATAAAGGCTACCGCTTTCTGAGAATCTTCTGGGCGTCCGGTGCGCTTCGCAATCCGAACGAGAGCTCGCGCACGAGCCACCGGATTCGATGCCGAACGGCGCCTACGGTATTGCTGTCCTCGTCGACGAGGCATATCGGAACCCTTTCGGGCATCCAGGGAAGGTCCACACTCGCAACGAAGTTACTCTATTTCGAGCTTGGACGCAAGGTTCGCTATCCGAGCTCCGAGGGACGGGGAGCCACCCCCCCATCGACGTTCTGCACGAGCTCCTCATCGTAATAGATGGGAGTGCCCCAGACGAGTTCTGCCAATACGTCTGCGAGGCGCTCGTCGGACTTGGGCAAAACTATAGGCAGCTCCGACAAGGCTTCTCGTCCATAAGCGAAATGGATCGCATGTCCCAGTTCATGCCGGAGGACTCCGAGCTGCCGTGTTGGTTCGGCGGTAAGGAGCCGAGGACTGACCCCAAGGACGCAGTCGGGAGTCTCGAAATACGCATAGCTCCGGCCCTTCATCCCTGCGTCCGTTGTCACCACCAGACGAATATCCGGGATCTCAGGAAAGGCGTCGGCCGCCTCGAGGTAGACCTGGTGAGCCAGCTCGAATAGCTTCGCCATCAGTACCCCGTTCTGGCTCGACTCCTGCGAGACGTTGCCACCAGGCCTCCAAGCAGAAGCAGAGCTCCGCCCACTATCGCCCAGAAAACCGGCTTCCTGTAGATGGGTGCGTTTTGGGGAGCTCCAGGGTTGGCCGGCGGCTGGTAGTCGCTCGAGGACTTGGGCGCGGACGTTTTCGGCTTAGGACCGAAACGCTTCCAGACCTCGCTCTCTTGGAAAAACCGCCCTCCGGGGTGATAATTCTTTTCTTGTTCCCAGTATTTGGTGGCCAGGTCGCGTACCGTGTCGGCTGTCTTCGACGCGCCCATCCCGATTAGTAGGCGTCTGATTTTCCCGAAGGCTGGACCCATGGCGACAGGATGGGCAAAAACGAACTCCTGTCCGTCGCTGCCCAGGATCTTCGCTTTATATTGGTACCTGTCGATGAGATCCGATCGAATCGCGTTGTAGGCTCCAACTGTGGCCGCGTCGGTCGCAGCCTTTCCACGCTCGAGCTCGGCAAGTACGAAGGAGTTATTTAGGAAATTTTCCCAGTCGGGCATATTTCCAAAGTGAAGCCTGTCTATGTCTCCGGCCGCGAAGTTCCGCAACAAGCTGTTGTAGAGCTCTTTTTTTTGAGTGAGAGCCTCGATCTCGTTTTCCTCGAGGCACCACTCGTAGTCCAGAGCTCCTTCGTTGAGATAATATCCGTCTCCTTCCTCGGTTAAACAGACTGGTTCTCCTCTCGGAAGTCCTCTGGACATTTCAATGGGCCAGTCCAGAAAGAAGCGCAGCCGCCCCGTAGATCCAGCAGAACTGTTCCATCGGTTGTCCCTCGTCGGCGCTCTTGAACGCCTCTCTCCACAGAGAGAACTCCGTAGCGTCGATCCGTTCCCCCGAGCTCAGGACATTGTTCCCCTGCTGCTCAGCGTTGATCTCTTGAAGAATCTCAGCTCCGGCATCGAGGGTCTTGAGCAAAAGAGGATCTCGAGCTCGAGCCGCTCTCATTCCAGCCTGAGCGATTCCGGCTCTCCCGCCTTCTTGAGCTCGGATGGCCTGGCCATGTGCCCATTCGACCGATTCCCTTGTAATGAAATTGGGTAGTTCTACTCCGCCAGCTCCCATCAGTACGTCTCCCAGCTCTGTATTCTGCGTTTCTTGCGTGAATGAACCTGCTTCCCGAAAACTCCAAACATGAGGAGAGCGAGACCGCCCCAGATCCAAGGCCTGTAATAATAGTATCTCACCCGAGCCATATACCAGGCCCACGGCCAATTGTCTCCTGGGTCGGAGTGGGTTTGGCTCGGCACCTCGACATGGCCGATAATATGTTCTCGATCGAGCGGGACCTTGTATTTCTTGGCGAGCTTCGCTGTCAACCAGGCGCTCGAGTTGAGCATCTTCTGGCTCCACGCGATCGGACTTCCCGATCTCCTGGGCTCCATGGCATGAGCAAACCCTACGTGTTCAATCCCGATGCTGTCGGCGTTGTAGGACCAGTTTCCCGCGTGCCAGGCAATATCCTTATCGTCCACCATCTGCGCCACCTGGCCGTCCCACTGCACGGCGTAGTGGGCGCTTCCTCCCCGGTCCGGCTCTTGAAACGTCTTCAGCCCCCCGGTGTAGCCTTCGGCGGTATGGATGACGATTCGATTGATGTCAGCCTTAGTTCTCGACCTGGTACTGAAGTTGTTTGCGTGGGCCGGGAACCACCACCCCCTGCGCCCATGGATCTGCATGCGCTCTCCAGATTCGGAGAGGACACGCGGCCCTTTGTTATGGAGCGCGTCCTGATTCACGCAGTCGATATCCCGACATCCGTGGTAGCTCATTTCTGGCGGGCCAATACCATCAGGAAAACGAAAACGGGGATACCGAGCGTCGCTACGCTCTTCCAGTCGATGGATTCCCACCGGGCTTTTCGCTTCGCATCCTGTACGATTGCCTCGACCTCTCCGTCTTGGACCGGCCCGAGCTCGGTAGCCCCGTATCCGCTCATTTCAGGCATCGCTTCTGGGGGAGCTCCTGGGACGGGAGGCATCCCTGGAGCGTTCACGATGTCCCACCCGAGATAGCTGTTGCGGAGTGACGGATCAGCCAGCATCCACTGTTGAGGCCGAAAGGGAGGCCAACCGAGCAGGGTATATATGTGCGCCCATTTCACTCCCTTCGGTTCGGGAGTGCCCTCGATCCAGCGAACGCGCTGGCCGTTCCTGTTTCCGCTAAGAACCGTCTTCCACGGGAGACGAATGGACTCCGCGAGCGAGCTCAGAACGATGTGACAATCGTCGCAGTCGCCCGATCGAACCTGAAGGGTCCGCCAGGCGCTTTGTAACAGCTCAGCGGGTTCGTTTACGTAATAGATATTCTGATTCACCCAGTGAAGGAGAGCAGCCGCTTGCGCCTGGTAGTCGCGAGGAGGCGCATTCGCCTCCTTGATAATGGCGACGGCTTGCTCGCGAATACGTGGGTCTCTCCCGTATTGCTTCACGAGCTTTCGGATGTAGGCCACTCGTTTCTTGTCCGACATCCCGTTCCACTGGGGGAGCTCGAACACTTCATGGCCGGCGATAGGTGCGCCTTCGCGGAAACGAACGCGGCGCACAGCGGTACCGGAGGGTGGGGGAGGGAGTCTCATGCGTAAACCCTACCCCACTGCTCCGTATTTTTCCACCTGCTTAGGAGGCTGCCTTCCGCTTCCGCTTTGCCTTCGGCTTAGCTGCGGGCTCTTCTTGCGCCTTTTCCTCTTCTTCCTCTTCTTCTTCCTCCTCCTCTTCTTCTTCCTCGAATTCGTCGGGAGTCATGGGAATGGGAAGGGTGCCCTCCTCGAGTCCCAGTCCGCTAACGAGCTCCTGAAGATAATCCGGATGAACTACGAGCTCGCTCTCATCGGTGAGGAACTGGGGCTCCCGCTCGAGCATCGGAGAAAACTGGGCGTCGACCATAACCTCGACGATGTTGGCTCCGTCGAGGTCTGTCGCGTCGATACCCGACTGAGCGATCATCGTTTCCGCAGCTGCGTTCCGCGCCTTCATTATGGTTAGGTAGCGAGGATTGATCACTCGCGTCTGTACGTGGACAAGCGTCCAGCCCACCGGCATGTCGCCCATAGGATCGTTTTCGTTCGGGTCGGCGTCGATGCCGGGTGCGCTGAGACCGCTAAGGTCGCAGACGTAGTTAGAAATTCCTTCTTCGATAGGCATCGTGCCCTCCTGATTAGGTGCTGTGTGTTTCCCACAGTAGAGACGCTGCTCCGACTGCGATAATGTTTCCCGCCATTTCTTCCGTGGCTCCGGCTTCAATAAGGTTCCGTGTGCTTTTTCCCTCGTGCCGGAGGTACCCCATGAGGTCCTTGCCCCCTACGCCGTTGAGAAAGGTGGAGAGAATGCGGACCCGGTCGATCTCTTCCCCCGCCACGCCCCATCCCGATGTCCATGCTTCCACGAGGCCCTCCGCCTGCAATTTGCCTTGGGCCAGGTCGTAGTCCGAAATAGCGGGAGGGGAGAGCGACACCGATGGGTCCTGAGCTCCAGACCCCAAAAGTCTCAAAGCATGTAGGACGGTCTCTGTGAGTTCGCCTGCTTCCATCGTAATTTGAACTTGCATCCTACCCCCGAGGAATACCTTCCGGAACCAGGCCGGAAGAGTCGATAGCGGCAATCATCCGTTGAGCGAACGCGGCATCTGCTCCGCACTCGATCAGAGCTCGCCTCATACTGGCCGCAGCCACGTAGTCGATGACAGAGACTTCGGACATAATCCCAGTCGTGATAATTTCCTCCCATTGAGGTTCGGGAGCAGCCATACAACGGCCGATCATGTCTCTCACAGCCTTTCGAGCTCGACGCAGTACGGGAAGGGGAAGATTGATCTTAGTAGTCTGCGCTGGGCCTACAGGAGCCGCCTGAGTAGGTGGAGGAGCGTCCGCTGAGAAGGCCTGCGCCACCGCTGGGTTCTGGGTGCTGTATCGCGCCCCTGCCTCCAGGGGTTCCTGTTCGGGCTCCGCCGGACCTTCCTCATCCTCGTAGTAGGGGAGCTGGGCCTGCGCCTGGAGCGCTACGGCCTGAGCTTGGGCTACCTGAGCTTGAGCCTCTACGTTGGACTTGGCCGCGTCCGCGAACGATTTTCCGACTTCTGTGATTCCTTTCACGATTGTCGTTCCCAGGGTGGGATCCGCCGCGTCGTTGTTTCCGCGCATCATCTCGATAACGTCCATGGGCTTCATTCCGAACTCACCGAGTAGTTTCTTGACTGGTCCGAGAGCTCCGTCCGTCTTTTGAAGAGACATCATGCGTTCCGCGTGTTCTCGCTCGCGTTGCAGAGAGAGATCCATCTCGTTTTTGCGTAGCCGCTCTCGCTGTCGGAGCTCGTCGCGTTCTGCATCCGATCTACGGTCCCTTTCTTTCTGGCGCTCGACATTCCATTCACGTTCGCGTTCACGTTCACGGGTTACCCGGTCCCTCTCCCGCTCGATTGAAAAGGTTTGTTCCTGCCGGAGTCGGTCCATGGCCTGCTGGTGACGCTGGCGCTCCGACTCTCCCGTCATCTGCATCATTTGAATCTGTTGATTGAAGATCCCGGTGAGTGTCTGGGTGATTTGATCCTGCCGAGCCTGGTCGGACTGCATCATCCTCTCCGACACGGCCTGTACTCCGCTCGCTGCATTACTGGCGAGAGCGATCCGCTCTTCCGCGAGCTCGGCCCGCTCGCTGCTTACCGTGTTGCGTTCAGACTCGAGCTGCTCGAGGAGGCGTTGGATTCGGGTCTCCTGGGCCTGGTTCATCTTCTCCATAAAGGCGAACATATGTTCCCCCATGTGAGGCTGGGTAGACGCAGGAGCTCCCGCTCCGCGAACCCGCGCAAGAGCACTGTGGTGTTCGCTGATCACTAAGGTGAACTCCTGGCCCACATATCTTCCGTTTACGTCGATAGGACGAAGTTTGAAGCGGCCAGGCATCGCGGACAGGAATTTCCGAACGAACTCCTCTTCAGAAGCGTGGATCCCTACGACTCCGAGGCCGTGTTCGACCCCCTCGACAACCTGCCACACCCGCAGCTGCTTCGCCTGGGGGAAGGCCGCCGCGTGAGAAAAGAGGGGAGAGGCGGCCGACGTTCCCGTGTTCACGGAGCTCTCGGAAAACACATCGTGCTGAGAAGACCAACCGACACCGCCCACATGGTGGTGGTCCGGTAGATGGGTAACCGACGGATCGTTCATCATGTCCATCTCCGCATCTATCTCCTCCTCACCCTCGAGCGGATCGAAGTGTTCCAGCACTTCTTCGATTGTCTCTTCCTGGACCTCAGCCTTTTTCCTGCGTGCCAAACCGACACCCCCTTTTGTGGATCAGGTGTACCACGTAGCTCGGAATAATCCAACAGGCTATGGTGAGAAGATGTCTCACAGAAAAAAACGCAGCACCATCGAACGTCTCAACTCGTGGAAAACGGCGAAAACGCCGACGGCGGATACTGTCGAGCCGAAACACACACCTACTCACACCGTTGAGAGGGTACCTCAATCCGCTGCGCCGACGCCTCGAGCTCCATCCCCATCAAAGCGAGCTCCGAAGAGTCCCAAACCGTCGCCAGCGAGAGGCCGGATATACGTGAACGTCGTGATCGACCAGGCCACCGAGGACAGGATCAAGCGAGCAATCGCAAAACGGCGCCGAGAACACGGAAAGTCTTTCGGTAAATCCGCCTGGGGCCGGATGGCCTTCCTTGCTCAGCTGGAAAGGGAAGGCGAGTAGTGCTACGACACCACCTCCACCAAGACATACTCGAGGCCTACGTGCAGCTCTTTACATCGGACACTGTCTTGATTCCGAACTGGCGAATCATAACCGGGACAATATTTGTCCTCCTCGCGGGTATCGCCGGCAGTTTTTGTTTTGTTGACGAGTCCAGAGCGTGGTCGCCGAAAGAGGAGGAAGAAAGGAGATAGTACAGGGCTCTTTTAATAGACTCTTTATAAAGGAGCCTTGTACTATCTCCTTCCGAGCTCGACAATCGGCGACCAGCAGAATTTAGATAGACTCCCAGTCCTCGATGCCTTGTTCTCGAGCTACGCCTCGAGCCCACTCTCGAGCGGCCTCTCTGTCGCCCCACACTGGCCGAGCCGAAAGCCGTCGATCCGGAGACAAGGACCGGCGTCCCGTCGGAAAGAGCTTCCGCCACAGTTTCGATGCGGCCCGTTTCGGAATGGGCTCGAGAGGGCAAACCTTCTCCCCGATGAGCGCAGGAGTAAACCACCCATGGGTCTCGAACCAATTCGACACCCACTGCTCCATCGCTGCGATATGCGGCGCGTGGGGGGATTTCGGAAAAGGCGCAGGCTCGGGAAGAGTCGGGTAGTCCACCAGGCCCATCGAAACGATATTCCGCGCCGCGTTAACTGGACGCACACGGTGGGCGACCTGAGCCGCCTCGCTTTCCCGCATAGCGTCCATCGTCCTCTGCACTCGCACGTCAGCGAATAGGCGCGGGTTGTCCGGGTGTTTGGCCATCGAGATAGGGCTGCTATCGTCTTGAAAGTAGAAGGTAGAGCGTTGAAACAAGGCCTGCTCCGGAGGCTGAGGCACTCCAAACAACACCACCGACTCGATATCCCCATAGGTGTCGATCCCTCTTCCACGTCCGAAATGGTAGAGCTCCACCTCGGGGAACCGCTTTTTCACCTCAGCAGCAAAGGCCAGGTAGGTTCCCACCAATACCCTGCCCGTCTTCTCCAGCGACGCGACTACCCGCTCGAGCTCCGTCCAGGCAGCTGAGGTCTTATCCGAGAGCGCCTCCCTACTGGTGCGGACGGGAACATACCAGAACCGCGAGCGCTCGAGCTCAGCTCGGATATGGACTTCCTTGAACGGAGCTCCGAATAGGTTTTCGTAAAGGGTTCGATCTCCGTATGCGTCGAGGACCAGGTCTGGAAGAAAAGAGGCGGGACGGATTCTGAAGGTCGCTTCCCAGTAGATGATTCCTGAAGACTTCACCACCAGGCGACAAGGAGAGTTCCATTCGGGCTCAGTGCGTTTTCCTTCGCGTACCAGCTGCTCGAGGAGCCGAAAAAAGTTTCGGGGCAGTAGGGCTCGGATAGTGGCGGTAGTGGCACCCGCCAGGACGCCTCCTGTGGGCTCCATCATTGGAGCAAGAGCCACGGCCTCGATAAACACGTCTCTCCACCCTCGATCGTCGCTGGTGCGTACCTGTTCCCATAGAGCGTCCAGTCTTTCCACCAACGCGGGGCCTCTGAGCTCGATTGAGCCGTTAGGAGGGACCAGGGGGAGGGCAGACTGCATTACGGAGAGCAGAAGAGCTCCAGCGGCCTCTACGGGCTCCGGACGATCGACGGCGGATCTTCGGATGTCGCGGATCCCAAGCGAGAGCGGGTGTTCCATGGAGCGGAGCGGATCCTCGTCGAACACCACCAGGTCGGGCTTCACGATCTCGTTGTCGATCATCGAACTGGCCTGCTCGTGAGTGGTAAACACCATCGAGAATTTGTCGGCGGCGTCCTTTACCCGGCGATAGTACGCGCATTCCCCCATGTAGGGGCACGAAGGACAGAAGGCTTTACCTGGGCTCCATCCCAGGGCTCCGATCGTCCTAATCTGCCTGGGAAAAGAACAGTTCTCTTCGTTTCTGCCTTCGACGAACACCCGCTTAACCACCATCGGAAAGTCAAAGGCGTTCGTTCGCTCCATGAGTTCGCGGGCGAGCTCCCTCGTCTGGGTGCCAACCACTACCTTGAGCTTCTCGCCCTTGTGGAAGGCGTCTCTGATTCTGTCGGTGAGTACCGATAGGACCGTGTGCGATTTACCGAGCCCCGGAGTGCAACGGAGCAGAACGGGTTCCTCCTGTGGGTTGTCGACGGCCTGAGATATCTCTTCCATCAGTTTTGTTCGAGCTGCGAGGAGATTGGCGCGGGGAGGCCCGGTCCTTTTGCGCAAGGGAAGCGTGCGGACATATACCCCTGTCGCCTTTGCCCGAAAGCCGTCTGGTACCACCAGGCCGTCCGTCCAGGAGGACAGGGGGAGTCCGGACGTGGCCTTGCAGGAGCCTCGATAGCAATCGTAAAACCCGGACCGCTCTTTAATTGCCGCTTTGCCCTTCGCGCCGCAGAAGATACAGGAAGACACTCTCCAGTACCGGTCGCCGGACCAGGACATGCACTCTCTACTCCCGATTGAGTTGGCGGCGAGCACTCCGCCAATGTCCATCTTCCGGGCCTCGTAGTGTCTGCGGGGCCTCTGCGCAGAAGACACCTGCGCCTCGAGCCACTTCGAGGATGCCCGCTCCCAAAGAGAGGAAAATGCGTTTGTGGGGCGCTCGGTTTTCGGAAGGGACTCGCGCCAGGTATCGAAAGCCGGCCTATCGCCCACCCGCGTCTGGAGCAGACACCAGTCTGGATCAGCCACGAAGACGCTCGGGTGTCGGTGGAGTACCGTCTGCCACCTGGTCTTGTCTTTCGGATGGCGGCTCCAGGGACCTCGAAAGGTCTGAGCCCAAGCCGTCTGCGCGTCGAGGGTGGAGTAGGACTCTGACAGGCTCTTGAGGTAGGAGCCCCAGACCTGAGCTCCGTCGCTACCTGGTGGAGATAACCACAGAAAAAAGACCTTGGCTCCTTTGGTTCCGGACACGGCCACGCAATAGTCGCGTCCTGGCTTGAGCCCCAGCGGGTCGAGTTCAGCAATAACGAAGGAATAGGCCTCTTTGAGAGCCTTTTTCGGGTCTTCCTTGTCATCGAAGTCGATTACGGGCCAATACCGGTATTCCTCTCTCGAGTCCGGCGATGAAGGATCGAAGGAGTACCACCGAGATCCAAGGTGATACTCTGGGGCCTGGTAGCAGAACTCGAGAGATACTTCGATCGGGTAGGCCGGAGCTTTCGACTGAAGGACGCTCTTGCAGCGAACCCACCAGTCCTCGCCGGTATTGACGGCAGCTTTCAACGGGCTTACCATAGTCTTGCCATGTCGGTTGTCCTCCGTGTGGTGTATTCCAAAACCCCCCTCCGCTTTTCCAGGCCGGAGGGGGGTTTTCATAATATGGGATCAGCTACCCCCGTGCAATCGTAGGGCAAGAGATGTAGGCGAGCGCAAGCGCATAGGCCTCTCCCGCGTCGTGTTTTACTTCGAGTTCAAATTTGGATCGGATCCATTCCACCGTGTCAGTTTTCGCGGAACGGTGGACCACACCCAGCTGCCGAGCCACCTTTCTCCACGAGCTCACCGGAACCGCTTTGGGAATCGGGTTTCCTCTCGATTGGTTCACTGCTCGGATCATGCCGCAGCTCTGCCCCAGCATGAACGATGCGCGTTGGTTCAGCTGGCGTCCTCTTCCACCTGTTTTGGAGCGCCACTGAGCGGGAGGCTCTTCGTAAACTATTGAAAAAGGCCCATGAGCTTCGCATTGTTTCAGGATCTCCTCTATCGCTTTTTGGGCTGCGACGAGCCTGCGCTCTACATTGGTGGACGTGTGACGGGTAGCTCCGATCAGGATCGGCCTGGTCGGGCGGAACTCGCGAGCGTCCCAAGGAGAGACGAGCGCATACCCAATAGACTTGGTTCCCGGATCGATTCCCAGGATGTTCACTGGTCTTTCTCTGAGCTCGAGCTCGAGCTCTCCTGTAGTCCGTATCCGTCGCGAAACCAGCCAGACCCCTTGAGAGAGAAGCTCGCTTTAGAGATCACCCGAACCATTACCGATGTCACTCGCGTCTTGCCGCCTCGCATAGAGGTGCAGTGAGGGCATACCGGAGCGGAGCTCTCGAAAGACCTTTGAAGGAGCTCCTTTCGGTGGCCGCAGAGCGCACAGCGATACTCGAAGATAGGCATCAGGTGAAAGCCGGAACGAAGGCATACCGGATCTGAATCCCAGCGAAGGTCCCTCCGCCTCTATTGGTGGTCGCTCCGATCGCTATGAAACCGTACATATCGGTAGAGGTCCAGCTGTTTGCGTTGAGGTTTTGTTCGTAGCGCCCGTAAGCCGGCCCCGTATTACTCACCGATCGGTTGAGGAGGCCTCGAGCCTCCGCGTCATCTCCGTCCAGATCAAAGGCCAGGCAAAAATTGCCCCCACTTGCCGAAACATTGGCGGCAGCATTTCCGCTCGAGCCTGTCGTTCCCATGGTACCGCCAAGGGTGGCACCATTATCGCAGCGCATCGCGCCCCATATCCCGGTGTTCGTGCTCACTACTCCGTCGTAGACCCCCAAATAGAAGTTGTAGTTTTCGTTCGGAGTACCTGTAAATTTCATTTGTAGAAGAACCTGAGCATTGGCCGTCCAGTCGGGAGGAGATCCAATCAGCCAACGCACGATAGGGCAGTCCGGGACTCCTGCTCCGATATTTCCAGGATCTCCTGCTCCAAGCGTTATCGAGCTCGTTGTTCCGAAGGAAGCGCCAGTGACAATCGCGGCCGGATCTTGCACGACGGTGCCCGCGCTTAGATCAACATCGGTCCAGGTGATATCTCCCCCGCCGCCCCCTCCGGCCGTTTTGATCGTATACCCGGACTTTCCGTATTTCCATGGGTTCAGGCTCACGAGCTCACCCCGTTAACATAGATGAGCTGAGCAGTGACGGCTCCGGCATTGGTATCGAAAATGAGGTTCGCTCCGCTGCTGGCCCGCTGGCTGAGCGTTCCCACCACGAGAGAAAGGGTCGCGGAAGGCGGAATGACAGCCGCGTTCGCAGCTGGAATTGCTCCCCCAGCTGTGCCGAGCTGCACGAGGACAGTATTTGTCGTATCCGGATTGAGGATAACTACCGTATGGCAATTGTCGGGAATCTCCAGCACGGGCTCCACCGAGGTTCCGGATGATGCCACCACTGCGACGGTGCCGTCGAACATATTTCCGCTTACTGCCATTGTCCCTACTCCTAATCAAAATCGGCCAGGTCGACCGCTCTCCCCATCTGGGAGGCGTCCGAGTGAATGTATATCGCTGTTGTCATGGGAGATATATGGCCGAGTACGGCCTGAATCTCCGTCGATGATACCCCAGCTCGATGAGCATTCGAGGCCCATGTGTGCCGAAGCACATGGGGATTAGTAACACTTCCCATGCGTTTTCCCACGCGCCTCGACACGGTGCGCACCCAATTGGTGCTTATAGGTCCGTCGAAGCGACCCAGAAAAAGCCATCCGGTCCCGTCTGCATCCTTGAGCTCGTCGATGGTGCATTCGAGGTAGCGCTCGAGAGCGGACTGAGCTCCGCGAGACAGGGGCACCCTGCGCTCGTGCCCACCTTTCCCGTGAACCTCTATACCCCACCTGCCTTGAACCATGGTGAGGTTCTCCACCGTGGCGTTGCAGAGCTCGCTGATTCGGAGCCCGGTTCTTGGGAGGCACTCGAGAACGACACGCGCCGGGTCTGGCTCGACCAGGAGCTCCGAATAGAAAACCCGGAGCTCGTCTTCACTCAGTGGATGGCGTAGCTTCCGTTTCCGCCGTTTTCCTCTCGGCATCTTGAAAGGCTCGTGGCCGTTGAAGTCGCACCAGTGGCGAATAGCTGCCTTGTAGACGCACGCTGTACCCGCCGGAGCTCCCCGCAGTTGTTCCTGGAGCCAGCCTTTAGGGTCTCCTTCCCAGACTCGGTTCGCTACCCGAATATAGGTCTCGACGGTACGAGGCTGAAGACCTTCCGCCTGGAGGTAGGCCGCGAAGTCTTGCATCAGGCTTCTGCTGGATAGAGAGAGTCGATCCAGTCGCAGAAATCAGCGAGCAAGCACTGGATGTCGGATTCCGGATATCCGATCGGTACCGCCCATAGAATTCTCCCTTCGTAAGTAAGGGCAAGCCCCTCGATGTGGTAATCGTCCTTTACGACGATACAAACCGAAAGGTCGGTAGTTTCATGCAGAGCTCGAGCGGCGACATAGGCCTTCGCCCATTCCACATGAACAGTCTCCGGATCGCTCGAGGCGATTCCGGATGTGAGGTCAATCAAAAGCATATGGGAGTATCCCTCGAACGAGCTCCAAAGGAAAGCCCTCCCCCGCGAGCCGGGGGAGGGAAAAGGAAACGGGACTCCTAGAAGGGAATGTCTTCAAGTTCGGCCGCTGGAATGTTCCACGATTCGGAATTGGGGCTCCACGTTTCGCGAGGAAAACGAGGTCTAACCACCGAAGCCCGATTCAGGTAGATGTTTCGATATTCGCGATCTCCCTTCGTCTCCTTCTTGATCTGAATCTCGATCGAGTCGCCCACTGGGTTCTTCCAATCCTTGAGCTCCGCCAGGCTCTCCGCAGGACAGTCGTATCCACAGCGTCTCATCATTCGAGCGAAGAGCTCGAGTGTGGCCGTATTCAGTTGAGTCTCCGGGATGTCTCGAGCAGGCCATTTCCGCAAGATCCAATACACGGGGGTCTCGTACCAGCCGCCGAACTGAGAGTCTTCGCCGGAAGCTCCGGAGAGGATTCGCAGGCGCATACTGATTCCCATTCCTGAGAAACCGTCTGGTACTTTCGCTCGGAGCTCCTTCCAGGCCATGCCGACAATCTGGACCGCGTACTTCCCTGGTGGCACCTCAGCGCTACCAGCGCTGGAATCGAGATCCGCGTTCTTGAGGGTATCGGAGAACTGCTTATCGAAGCCTCCGAGAAAAGTGTTCATGTCAAATTCCATGTCTATTTCTCCTATTTCCATGGGTTGTTTTTGTCGCTTTTTGCGACGTACTCGTCGTTTCGACGAAGGGTTATGGGAGCACAATACTCTCCCGCCAGGCAGCAGTGCCATGCGTCTTGAAAAGCCATCCAATCAAGGTCGATCGGGGAGGGTAATGGAGCGGACTTGCTGCCTCGAGACTTGGCCTCGAACCGAGTCGAGGGCTGAGTGTGGATCACCCGTACCGGCTCCCCGTCGAGGCCTACTCCAGCCTCAGCGAAAAGGACGAAATCAGCCAGGCCGACAAGCCATCTCGCGCACGAAGGGGGAAGAGACGGGCAAATCTTGTCGACTGGTTCCATCCCAAGGGGCGACACAGTCCGGACCTTTGCGTGGGACGTGAAACCGATCCCGACTCCGAGAGCGAGGAGCCGGCGCATCGCGCCCTGAAATTCATCGTTGATGATTCCCCATCCTTTTCCGTATTGGCCACCGTCCGACGGAGAGCTCCATCCGTTTTTTCGGCAGACGAAGTCCACACACGACTCGTAGGCCACGTCGACAGTGTCGACCACCAGGTTCTCGTGTCCGCCTATTCCGTTCTGGGCGGCCCACTCGAGGAAGATGAGGAAACGAGACCAAGAGCAGGCTCCGGCCCAGGCGTTTTTGAGCTTCGCTGGAGCCTCGCTGTCCGGATATTCCGAATCCACAAAAGAGATAACGTAGACTTCCATAGCCCGATACCCTGCCTCAAAGTCGAGGAGTAAGGCACTGGACTCCACAGCGAAGGTCGTTTTCCCGATTCCAGGCTCGGAATAAATGAGGTAGATGTAGTCGCGCAGGTTGGGACTGGGTGCGTGTGGGAGACGTTTAAGCATTTTGGAGCTCCGGATTGAGGAAACGGGAACGGGAAAAGCGAGACGAAAGGAAGGAAGTGTCGCTCGTGGAACAGAAATCGAAGAACTCACAGCCGCCGTAGTCGCTGCAAGCGGAAGAGTTACAGGGGTAGAGCTCGATGAGCTTGTCGCGGGTGCCGCTGTCTTCCTGCACCTCGTTCCACAGCCCCTCCGAGCGAAAGCTCTCGAGCAGATCCGAACCGGAGAGAGATAATGGCCTGGTGACTTTGCGAGCTCGCATCAGCAGGTCGTTGAATCGCCGAGCCGATTCCCAAAGGTGCAGCCGAAACCCTTGGGTCTGGCGCCAGTCCGTAGGGAGCCGCGCTTCCCCCATGTATTCCGTCGGAGAGCTCGCGATCGACTCGACCACTCTTTCCGAGAATTCCGAAGAGCTCTCGTTCTTTTTCTGCCTCAGACGAGGTTTGCGGGCTATCCGATAAGAGATCCGCGAAGCCACCAGGCCGAGGCCCTCCTTGGCTCCGAAAACGTATGCCTTTAGCTGGTTGTCGGTTCCCAGGAAACGTCCTCTCTGATCGAGCGTTAGGCCGGTGGTCTTCCGCTCGATGAGCGTGCCTCCGTCTTCCTCGCTGAAGCCGTCGAGCTCTCCACCTGCTTCGATTCGCGGGTGCGCTCTCCCCGACGGGGAAAGGATCGGATGGCGAAACTTCAGATTGCTGCGCTCTTCTTTTCCTGGTGGGAAAACCTCGTCGTAGAGCTGAGCCAAGGCCTCCACCACCCGGAATTCTCGCAGGAGCTCGTCGCGATCCTGCTCTTCGACGGCGGCGTCGACCAGGTCGAAGTATTCGCCTGCGACTTCTTGGAGCGACGCAGTACGTCCCGAGAGCCGATCGAAATTCGTTCCGAGCCGAAACGCGGGTTTTCGCTTAGTTTCGCGAAACCCCATCAGTCCGCCCAGGAGCGCCTTTCGCTCGCAGGTAAACATTCGGGTCCGCATGGTGTGGGTTAAAACAACTTTCACGGTGTCCTCCTTTCCGGTTGTCTTACGGGTGTACCACGGACAGTTCGCTATTGCGAGGACAGAAAATGTCCCTGTTCTGCTCTGTGGCATTCGAGCTCGGTTGAATGCGTGTGCTGGTCGTGCTACGCTCCCGACAGCGCCAAGGTGCGCACAAAGGAGCAAATATGTCCAAGAAGAAACGGGTCCGGTGGGTGTGCCCTCTTTGCTGCAAGGGAGCTAACGGCTCCATTCGGCCCCGACGAAACGACGCCGTTCGCTACTGTCTCCCCTGCACGAAGAAAACCGGGAAACTCACGGAGCGAGCCGCGCCTTCTTTGGAGCGAAAGAAGCGGGAAAGAGAAGAGGCCCGAAAAGTGAAGACATACCTCAAGCTACTGACAAGCAAAGGAAGGTGAGTGATGGAATTCTTCTGCCCATACTGCAAGCTGTGGATCACGGACACGGTGCATCGACAGCACTATCACCACGACATCGACGAGCCCGACGAGAGAAGGGACTGGCGCGTGCGAGTTGACGGCGTGATCTACGAGGACGAGGAAGACCTCGAAGAGAGCAGCAACGCGAAGGAAGGCGAATGATGGACCTCAGACCCTACCAAGAGGAAGGAATAGCGGCCGTATTGGAAAGCTGGAAGAAGTCCGACAGGGTGCTCGTTTCGATGCCCACCGGAACAGGCAAAACGGTATTGTTCGGATCTTTGCTTTCCCGGATCCTCAGAACAGAGCCTCGAGCTCGAGGCCTGGTACTCGCTCATCGAGACGAACTCATCGAGCAAGCATGCGAAAAGTGGAGGAGCATCGACCCCGGAATCGAGCCTGGGGTGGTGCAGGGATCTCGAAACGAATGGCAGAGCCGCCTGGTGGTGGCCAGCGTCCAGAGCCTCCACCGAAAACGACGGGAGCAGATCCCTGTCCCGTTTGACTTTGTGGTGATCGACGAAGCCCACCACGCCCAGGCCGAGAACACTTACGGCCAGGTGCTCAAGTGGGCGGCCGAACAGAGGACCGACTGCAAGGTGCTCGGAGTGACGGCCACACCGTACAGAGGCGACCAGAGAGGACTCGGTGGGGGGTTTCAGAAGGTAGCTTTCTCCTATTCGATTGTGAAAGCGGTAGAGGACGGGTTCCTTTCCCCGCTCGATGCCTACGCGATCAAGACCGGGATCGACCTCGACGATGTCGAACGCAATCGCGGCGAGCTCCACCAAGGACAACTCGGCGCAGTCGTGAACACTGCCGACTGCAATCGACTCGTCTCTCAGGCCTATCGAAAATACTGCGGGAAAGACAAAGCGGTAGCATTCTGCGTCGACGTTCTGCATGCGCAGTCCTTGGCGCAGCAGTTCCGTTCCGACGGAGTTCGAGCTGCGGCCATCTGGGGAGCGATGGGAACCGAATCACGGAAAGCCACGCTCGCCAGGTTCCGAAAGGGGGAGCTCGACGTTCTCACGAACTGCATGGTTCTCACCGAGGGATGGGATTGTCCCGAGCTCGGAGCCGTTCTTCTCGTGCGGCCCACAATGTCCCAAGTCGTGTATGTGCAACAGGTGGGGCGCGTTACGCGCCTGAATCCGGGTAAGACCTGCGGGAAAGTGCTCGACTTCACATTCAACAGTTCCTCCCACCGACTCATCGGGTTCGCGGACCTAAGCAGAGAGCAAGAGCGCCAGGCCGCCGCTCCAGCTGGAGGAGAGGGAAACCCCCAGGTCCGCCAGGTGCAGATCCGGCCGAAGGGAGAAGGGCTGCGGGCTTTCCATGTGAACATTCTCGGAGAGTCGAAGCTGTCGGCCGGATGGTCCGAGTTCGGTAATGAATGGTTCGCATCCTGGGGATCCGTGTGCGCCGTCCTTCGTCCAGTTGATCCGAGCTCTCTTGCCGGAGAGTGGCTGGCTTTGGTTCTGAAGGACAAGGGTGATCGAAAGTACGACCTGGCTGTATCGAGAGGATCCTTCATTACCGTGGCCCGCTCTACCGAAGAAAAGATCGTGGAGCAGCTCGGCAATAACGTGCTCTCTCGAGCCGATGCTGCGTGGAAGCGCCGCCCGGCCAGCAAGAAGCTCATCGAGGCGTGCGAGCGTTGGAAGGTGCCAATGGATGACCAGGCCACAATGGGGGAAGCGTCGGCCCGACTGGGTTATGCTATCGCTTGCTCAAACATAAGGAAGATCAGACGTGGAAATTGAAAACGCTAATCACGAAAGAGCCGTGGAGGTGTTCGGTCCCGGACAGGTCCACATTTGCGAATGCGAGTTCTGCGGCGACGATTCTCCCATGATGATCAATACCCATCCCGTAGTGAGCGGGAGGACCCAGCGCCACGAGAGCTATCTCGTGTGCCGAGGGTGCCTCCCCCGCCTGGCTACCGGCACGCTCGACAAAGAGCGGGTTCGGCGCTCGGCTGGAGTCGGTGGCGACACCGAGCGCGAGCTCCTACTTCCTGCGGCTGTTTTTCTGCTTTAACGGGGTGGGCGGGGGTAAAAGGGGGCACGCTCGGTGGCCCTCTCCCCCCCACGCCGACCAAGGTGAGGACACATGGACGAAACTGAATCCCTTCTTTTGGCTGTAGCCGAAGAGATCGACAGGATGGCAGCACTCTGCAAAAACATGAACCGATCGGTTGGACAGACGGGAGGATCTTCTGTGAGCTCCGCGATCCGTAGGGCGATCTCGAAGCGCAGGCAGGAAAAGCTCGCTCGAGCATGTATCGCCTGTCCCAAAATCTATCACGGAGGACTCATCTGCCCTCAATGCGGAGAGTTCGGCGAGCCCCTGGACGTGAGCTCGAGCCAGATATGATTCCCCAGGCCGCTGTCGAGCGTTACCTCAAGATCAAAGCCTACGCCGAGAAAGGAGAAGAAGGGGAGCGTAAAAACGCACGGAAACTAATGCAAAAGATGGAGGACGAATGGCCCGGTATCGGCCACCAGGCCGACACCCCTCAGCCTGGAGTGCCCTTCGAGGCTCCGGCCTCGAGGCAGGGACTTGGGTTCTGGGACGCTGCTCGAGACGCGATGGATCTCATGGCCGGCAGGACGAACGCTCCCGATATGTTTCTCAAATACGCTCAGGAGCTCGAGGAACAGAGAGTCCACCAGGCCAAGCTGATTCGGCCCACCATGGTGAGACTGAACCGCGAGCAGGCTCGTTCGCTGGTTCAAAGTCTAATCTCACCCTTCATTTCCGACACTATGTTTGGGTCCGTGAAAATCTCCGCCTCGATGGGACCGCAGGAGGTACAATACTGGGAATTCTACGCACAAGACCCACATAATCGGGCTCTCTTGTGCGAGGAGCTCGGAGAGCTTATGTGTCGTTCGATGGCCGAGTTCATGGGGGAGCCGTGAGGATATTTCGTTTCCTACTTGGTCTTTCTATCCTTGGTGGTGGTGGCTACCTGGCCTATCGGCGTTTCGGTCCGTTCGTTTCGTCCGTGGACCGGATTCCAGACTCAGTAAGAGAACGCATGCGTGGGGTAACCTGGCGGGAAGGTTGTCCTGTAGGACTCGACGAGCTCTCTATGGTTAAGATCACCTATCGAAACAATCTCGGGCTGAACTCGGTGGGAAAAGTGATCGTCGCAACCGACTCGGCGGACAGCCTGGTGAACGCATTTCGCGAGCTCCACGGAAGAGGGTTTCGTATCGACAAGGTAAATCCGGTCCTGAAATACGGAGGTAACGACGCGGCGTCGATGAGAGCGAACAACACTTCGGCGTTTAACTGCCGGAAGGTTTCCGGTAGCTCCAGCTGGTCCGAACACAGTAAGGGCACCGCTATAGACATCAATCCCTTGGTGAACCCATACGTCTCGGCTGGCGGCAGCGTTCAGCCAGTCGAAGGCGCGAGGTATGCCGATCGCTCTATCCGGGTGAAGGGGAGCATTACCCCTGAAATTGCGGAGGTATTTGCTCGGAACGGCTGGAAATGGGGCGGAGACTGGAAGGGAGCCAAGGACTACCAGCACTTTTCGATCTCGGGTAGATGATGCAGAACTTTATCAAGTGGTTCAAGACCTTTGTCGTTAGATATTTCGGATGGGAGTTCCGAGCTCCGTCTCAGCTCGAAGATAAAAGGCCTGGCTCCCCAGAACCGGCTCTCGAGCTCTGTCCCGACATCGAAGAAGGGAGCTGCTGCGAAGACCCGGAAAACCAGCGTCTCGATCCTTCTTCTGGAGAGCTCGACTGCGTCTCCTGTGGTGCCACCCTCCCCGTTCCGGAAACACCAGGCCCAAACCCATTCGAGGATCCCCCCATGGAAAGCTACGAACTGCCTCGGCGCCCCCTCCTGCTCTCTCCTCACCAGGTAAAGGCAGAGATCGAGCGGATGGGATTCGAGTTCTTTAGGGGCCAGTACAATCCAAACCTTTTCGGAATACGGATCCTCGAGGATGCGAACGAATGGAACGATCTCATCGGATGCCTCTATGAAGACGAATTCGGTGAGCTCCAGATGGATATGTACCGTGGGACCACCGATCCGGGTATCCCCTGGCTCGAGAATCCCTCGAGAGAGGATGGGTGCGCAGTGTTGGCGACTGGACAACATCGAGGATGCTGGGTCTTCGGCTTTCATCGTGGAAAATACAGAGCTTTGATCCAGCATGGAAATAAGGTGTCGGTATGGCGTGACAATTCGCGGGATTCTAAAATTGACGTGGGGAGCCACGATCCGATCCCAGGTTTCTACGGGATTAATTTGCATCGTGCCTCTGCCCATCGCCTCGTGGATGACGTGGGTTTCTATTCGGCCGGCTGCGTTGTGATCAGGGACGCCGGAGAATACAACGAGCTCTTGGACTTTCTGGACTCTACTCAAGAGGTATGGGGAGACCGGTTCAGCTTCACCCTGCTTAACTGGCCTTTCGGAGTCGACGATGCCCAGGCGTGAGAAGGAGACCAGGCTCAACCTGTGGGACTTCGACGATACTCTGGTGGCGTCTCGTAAGGTGGCTGAGCAGCTGTACGCGGACTATCCGGACATTAAGCGAGAGGAGTGGTGGCACGACGAGAACGTCTCGACTCACGCGGCCTTGTTGACTCCCGCCATCAGCTCTAACTGGTCCGCCATGAGCTCGACTAAGGGGGAGCACTGGATCTTGACTGGCCGAGTCTTGGGAGCAGTCTTGGCCTGGCTGGAAGAGAACGCATCCGATCCAGCAGTGAACGGAGCTCTCGATCGGCTCATCGACGTAGTCAGCACCTCTGGACGAAAATGGAAAGGGGAGGCAGAGGGTACAGCGGCAAGGAAAGCCGAGTTTGTGGCCGGGATCTGCGAGGATTGGGAGGAGGTTCACCTATACGATGACACGCCCGAAAACCTCGAGGCCGTACTCGAGCTCTGCCCAAAAGTGATCCCCCACCTGGTTAGGGCGGGGGAGATCGTAGACTTTGAGCGAGCTCCAGATGATGTAGAGCTCGTTCAGTCTTCGGCGTCTGGCATAAAGTAGGAAGGGTTCTCAATGAAGATGGGAGTCCCTTCTCCTACCCAGGCTCCGAGCGTGTTGAAATGGAAATACTCTTCGGCCGATGAGTAGGACATGCCGTCCTTTTTCACCATCGAGTTGATAATCCCATCCATATCGTAGGCGATAACTGGGCCTACCCCGAATCGGTACGCGACGCCCACGATGTGGGGATCATAGAATTCGGCTGGCTCCAGCCTCAACGCTTCGCACTCCTGATCGGCGAACCAGGTGATCACTTCTGAAGGCACTACTTTGTTCATTCGGTCTTCCTCTCGAGCGACATCAAATGGTCGGTCGCTCTGTCGACACGGGTGATAGCTCCTTCTACGGCTTTCTTGGCTTGCGCCTCGTCCCAGGAGAGATACCTCTGAGCTCCACATCCACTACATTCTTCTTTGGTAGCAGACAGGCTCGCGTGGATCTTTCCGAGCTCTCTCAGGAGCCGCTTCAGAGTTTGAATTCGTTTTTCCATGGTTTCCTCGAGGTAAAGGGGAGGGGGAAACATGCCCCCTCCCCACCTGGCCTATTTAGCCAGGGCTACGGCTTCGCCAGGAATCGCCCACACGTTACCATCGACTTGTTGCAGGTCGACGGCGAACCGATGGAGATCGGAGTGTGCCTTCATCACTCGATTAGCTGCTGCGCCCTTGAGAGCATGGTTCACAGACTGGTAGAAACTGAAAAGATTCCGTCCCTCGTGTTCCTCGTGGGGGGGCTTCTCCCAATATCGACGAGCTCGATTCATCTCAGTGGAGCCAATCAAACCCCGACACGTCATTACGCCGAGAGCGGCAAAGACATCATCGTCTTTCATTTCCACCTGGTTGAATGTCTCGAGCTGGGCTTCTGTCTTACAGAACTGATCCCAACAGATGCCGACTCCATCGTCGATGAGCTTCTCGAGGTCCTGGAGCGCGTTCGGAGTGTGCCGCCGGAAAAAGGTGAAGCTATCTCCGCTAAATGCCAGATTGTCGCACACAAAGGCCCCAGCTCCGCCGCACACTGCTCCAGTTAGGGTCTTGTTGTAGCTGTTTCGGCAACCGATAACGAGAGAGAGGTCGGCATCTTGTTTGAGGGCCTCGAAATAGAGAACGGCGAAGAGCTGGTTCCCTCCCATGTTGAGGCCATACTCGGCCTTTCGGAGCCTCACGGGAAGGTGTTTCTCGCATGCGTCGAGCGTCTTATCGAGCATCCATCCGTGAGGTACTGGACAATACGTGTCGGTTTTCTCGGGTAAAGGGATGGCATCTACCACCTCTCGTGTGACGGCTTTTCCGCCCGCGTGGAGCATAAGTCCCATTTTTCTCTTCCTTTGTCACCCTATTGGGTGCGGTGTGAGCTCTACGAGCTCGGTGAATGTTTAGACGCGGCCTCGAGGACTGCGCAGATGAGTTCTGGCCAGTTGTTCGCGGGCTTCCCTCCCACGGGCCAGGTGGACTCGCATAGAATCTGAGCGAGCTCGATACAGCGAACCAGAAACGAGTCATAGGCGAGAGCCTCCGTGGGAGAGACGAGCTCTCTCAGCGGAGGCCCCTCGTCGCGGTAGAATGCCTGGCATGCGGAGCGCCAGAAAGAGAAAGTCTCGACAACCAGGCAGTCCATTTCCGACTCGAACTCGCCGACGCAGGAACGGAGATCGTAACCGTCCCATAGCAGGGAACGAATCTCGTCTTTGCGGAGCAAACGCTCAGCCTTTGGGAAGAGAGACTCGGTGGCTCTCCCGGCCACGGGAAGGATGGCCTGGCATTGAAGAAGAGAGATCATTTTTCGACCTCCTTCTTCAGCCGAATCACAACCGGCTCTCCTTCTTTGGCCCGGACAACCCGGAGACACAGCCCGTGCAGGAGATCCTGAACTTCGCCGCAGTTAGCCATGTAACGAACCATGGTCTCGGAACGGATCCGCTTGAATGCGGCGTCCGAGATATGGAGCTCTATCTTTTTCATTGGTACTCCTTTGAGCGCATCTTTGGCGCTTAACTGTATAGTTACACGATCAGGTTAAGTTATCAACCTCGAAAGTGCTGTCTTAGGCTCTTCTTCCACTCCTCCGGGTTGCGTCGATCGAAGGCATAGAATTGGGTAGGCTCTCCCGTGCTCGGACCAAAGATCAGAAGTGCCGAGGGAGCCGGTGCCGCGTGCCTCTCTCCGTCTGCCTTGTGGAACCGGAGCCGGCCGCGTATCAGAAAAATGGCTCGAGCTCGCATCGCGAAGTCCTGCCACCAGGCCGTATCCGTCCGAGCGAAGATCAACACCGCGACTCGTTTCCCGTAGAGCTCCGACTGCTCCCATGCTTTGGATACAAAGAGGCCTACTTGACGCCCATACGGAGGGTTGAGCCAGATCCGCTCGCCTGGCCAGCTGTCCCGTGCGAGAGCATCATCTTCCTCGGTGAGATACTCAGTGCATAGCGCGTTGTCGGGATGGGCACTGGCGTCGAGCTCGAAGTCGCAAACCGAGTCGAGCTCGTCGAAGAGCCACGCGGGAGTCCTCCACGCCTGGTCCTCCGAACGAAACAACGTGCGCCAGGCCGTACTCATGCCTGGCCCCCTGACATCTGGAATAGGACGGAGCGGAGTCGGCCCTTATCGACGATATGGATGTCCGCACCTTTGCCGAGCTCGTACCATCCGGCCGCCTCCTGCTTGGGCGCGTCCCATTCGATGAATCCCAGAAAAGCGTCGTGTTTAGGGTTCCCCCATACCGACGGATCGGTGAGAGACCGCATTTTCCCCATTCCATGGGTGAGGCTTAGGACGAGTAAGGGATGATTGAGCTTCATATCGGACATCGTTTCTCCTTTGTTCCTTCTGTGAGGACCAGGAGAGGATTACACGTTTGGAGTTGGCTCGTCAATACCTGAGAGTATCTTTCTCTTTCGAGCGGCCCTCCTTACCATCATCACAGCGGCCACCAGGCCCACGGGAGCAATTACCCAAACCCACCATGGGGGAGCATCTGCTTTAAGGGACCGGATCCGTTCCCGTAACCAGGTGGAACCCGCCTTCATCGAGAGAGGCGGTCCCAGGTTTCTCTGGTGTGTTCCCGCCTCCGCCTTTGCTTCAGATTGTATACCTGCTGAATGAGCGCCACCGTAGCCAGCAACGCGATTCCCCAGGCCCACCAGGGGGTACCGGAACCGCCGAGCCCAGCGAGCCGAGCTCCGCTGAGTCCTGTGGGGAGCTTAGACCTTTCGTTCGCTTTCCGAGCATAGTCGCCGGCCGTTCGGATTCCATTGTTCTGTCTGAGGTATTGGTCGGCTCGGCTCTGCCCTCGGTTCTCCACGTACCAGTCGTAGATGTCGAAGTCCTCTCCCTGGCCCATGGCAACGGGAAAAAACACAGCCATGTAGAGATCAGTGGGTTGGGAGAGGTTTCGGCTACCAGATATCTTCCTCTCGAGATAGGCCTCAACCCAATCCATTTGTTCGAGCTTCGACATTGTCGCGAGCTCTTCGACCGATGTTCCCATTCCTTCGGCAGTGGGGGGAACGAACTGGATCAGTCCCGTCGCACGGGTATGGGGATTCTGAACGGAGGGGGAGAACGTCCCAGCTGTCTCGAAGTTGATGAGATTAGCGAGCCATCCGGGGTCCGGTATTCCCAAACGTCCGGAGACTGCCACGATCTCTCGAGCCAGGTCCATCCCGGCCTGGGGGTAGGCCGCGACGATATTCCGGGCAGATGAGGCCATCTACTCAGTTCGTTCGGTAGGCCTCGAACCCCTCGCCTCGAGCTCCGACGATTCGTTCGAGGTCGATCTGATTACCGTCATAAGAAGACAGAAAATGCGCGGCTCCATCGGTTGCCACAGCATCGGTGGCGGCCTTCTCTTCGTCCAGAACGATAAGTCCCTTCTCGATTAGGTCGCTGAGCTCCCAGCCGAATTCGCCCATGAGGTATCCCACGGCGTCATTATTGAGCTCCGAAAGATAATCCTCATAGTACTCGTCATAGAGTTTCTCGCGGGCCTCCTCCGGATCCTCATCCTCTCCCATCTCTGCACGCTCGAGAGCGTCTTCATCGTCCAGGTCGTGGACCGATTCCGCGAGCTCTCCGGCCAAAATTCGCTTATCCATGTCCCGCATATACATATAGTGCTGGAGCCAGCTCTGAGTGAAGAGCTCGGGCTCCTCCTCTAAAGTCTGTTTCACGTATTCTTCGGCCAGGCCTGCGCCATCCTTGGTGAGAATGTATTCGGCGGATCCCAGGTCAATCTGGACCGCATCCGTCCTGAATCCCATATCGGAGCTCGCAGCTTCTTCCGCGAGCTCCTCGACTTCCTCGTTATCGAGGCCGAGAGCCTCGTCGAGATTCAGCTGGTGGATAGCATGAGCGAGCTCTTTTACTGAGAATCCCATCAGTCCCAATCCTCTTCTTCGTCTTCCATGTCCTGGCCGATGAGGATTTCATAGGCGTGTTCCACGTCCATACTTGAGTCGATACTGTTCAATGCCTTGGCAATCAAGTCCATCTCGCGCCAATTGATATGCTCAAAGGGCTCATATCCAACGTCCTCGAAACTATCTCCACCAGGCAGGGCGGCAAGGATACCGCCGACGATGGCCATGTACTGGTCGATTTGTGCTCGACTGTAGTCAGGCAGCGCATCTCGAAGGTTACCGATATGCTCTTCTACTTGTTTCTTTCCCATTAGGTGCCTCTAAGTAGTAGGTGAAGGAGGAGGAGGGGCTGCTGCTTGGGGATTTACAGCCTTACGGTTCCGGCTTCGTCGGAACACAGCGAAGGCTATCATAGCGGCCGTCAAGCCGCCCACCATCATCTTCGTCTCTTTGCTCAGGTCTCCCTTTTGTCCCTTTGCTTTGGCGTAAATAATCGCCGCTCCGAGCGGAGCAATCGGAAGGAGAGCACCAAAAAAGTAACCCTTTGCCGCCTCTTTGCCTTCAGGAAGACCGGCGACTCCGTCGCTAATCGCATTCCCTACGGCTGCGCCCAGGATGGTTCCGATACCCTTGATTCCGGTGAGCTTCGCGATCTTGTCTTCGAGACGGTTTCCCGCGAATCCAGACAGGACCACGATCCCGTTGTCGATCATTCCGAATCGAAGTGTTTTCGCAAACACTTCTCCGAATTGTCCATAGGTGCCGGTTCCGGCATTCTTCAGCGCGGAGAACATGCCGAGACCACCGAGAGGTGTGCCGAATAGGTCTACGCCCATAGAGCTGCGCATCGCGCTCTCCTTTGGGTCCGTTCCACACTCGACACCAGTATAACTGATTCGAGCTCGTCGTGGGTTCCCTACTCTGTTTCGGATCGGTATACGGTCCTGGTCCCGGATGAACTCGGGTATTGCACCCACCGATCAACCGCCTCGAAGCTATTGTCCATCCAGATTTTCACCGGTTCGGACTGGTCCTTGATCTTGACGAACCATTGGAAACGGAGCTCGCAATCGTTGTGAATCATGGAGAAAGATCCCACATGATTTCCTTCCGGATCGATTACCTCGAGGAGCTTGTCTGTGGGGCCTCGATTCCGGCCTTTCGAGTCTTTGGCGAGAGCTCGAAAGCCTTCGGTGGTGACTACTGGAAAACTCATTTCTTTGCTCCCTTTGCCTTTGCTGGAGCTCGCTTCGGAGCGGCCTTCTTCGGAGCAGCAGCCTTCTTCGGAGCGGCCTTCTTCGGAGCGCTCGCGTTCACGAGCTTAATCTCCGCGAGCTTACCGCCTCTCATCTCCGTCTCGAGGCTCCACGATCCCTCATTGAGATCGAGAACCAGGTGAGACAGATGGCTGGAAACAGGAGTGTCCAGTACAGCGTCTCCGTACTGCTTGGTAGTCCATTCGTCGGAGCTGATCTCGATATCGAAGTCCAGATCCGGATTCTGCTGGCTCCAGCGAAATAGTCGGTCCATGTCGTGTCGCACCGTTAGCTTTGTGCTCTTATAGACTCTCCAGTGAGTATCGGAGACCTTCACATGCCGGGTAGGGGCGGGCCTTCCCGCCAAAACCTGCTCCGGCTCTGGAAGAACTGCCATCGCCTTAGCCGCGTCTGGGCCTGTCACTTCGATTAGGAATGTCGAAGAGCACTCGGTGATTCGGCGGACCTTGTCGAGCTCGCGTATAGGCATAAGGACGTAGGAAGCGGCGGCGAAAGTGTGTTCACTCATCTTTGTTTTCTCCATTGAGAACCGGGAACTTGAGAACCGTCCCGGCCTTGGTGTTTTCGGGGTTCTCTTCCCTGCTCTCCATCCATGCCGCTATGTCGAGGCATTCGTCGAGAAGGGGAAAGACATCATCGTCGGGATCGGTGGTAAGGCTTAGAGCTGCGGCCAGGTGGAGCTCGACCATCACCTGGGAAACGCGAGTGATGGGGCCTTCGTCGATCATCATAAGGATAGCATCGAAGATAGTCTCGGCGACAGGAGTGAGCCTGCCTCTTTCACCGAAACGTAGACGGATTCCGTCTTCTGTAGTCTTGTAGGTGATACCTGCCTTTTCGAGCATAGCAAAAGCGGCACGTTCTCCATTGTCACGTAGCAGGAGGTCCATAGTGTTACCCTTCATCGGCCTCTCGTTCGACCTGGTTATCGCAGGTCTTTTTTCGGTAGAAGAACTCGAGGCGGGCATCGACAGCCTGGCGCAAGAGATCGCGGGCGAGTCCCGACACCGGCCTACCTTCCACCTTTGCGAGCTCGGCCAGCCGCTCGCGAAGGGCGGGCTCGATACGCAGTGGTAGAGGCATCATGGCCATAGATTATCCAGGGTCTAAGTCAGACAAGTGTAACACGTCCACGTAGAGAGGCCCCCCTCCCGAAAAGGAAGAAGGGCCGGGCGAGTGGAACAGAGCATGATTACTCCTCGCCCGGTACCCGATAACGGGTTTGAAGAGGAAAACCCCGGCACCTTCCCAGGTACCGGGGCCGACTATCCACAAGCGGGTTCCCTCCCGCTGGCGAGTACACCGGTCATTTCTGAGCGGCCACTACGTTACGCAGATTTTTAGTCGTTTCCCTCTTCTTCCTCGGAACTATCACTGATAGTTCCCTCCTCACAAAATGCACCCAACGATTCCAAGGTCTTCACTATCTGGGCCATGGCCTGAAGAGATATAGACACCTGTGTTTCGGGCGGAAAGCCCTTCGATAGAGACTGAACGGCCATTTCTTTCAGCTGTACGAGCTGTACGCTCGAAAGCGACTCGTATTCTTCCAATCCGGTAGGGGTTCCGATGATCTGGATATCTCCCATAGGGGAGTATTGGCTCGAATGGCCAGTCACCTGTGATGAGGCCGACTGGTAGAGCTGGCCGGCCACCGATTGGTTCAAGTTGCCGTTTTTGTCGAAAAGTGCCATGGGCAGAGCTCCTGGTGAAGATTCTACCACACCTCTAACCCCCCGTGCGTCCGCTGTCTCACAAACCTTGTGAGATGACGGGCATTAAGACTGTATTATCGCCCGTCCTCAAAAAGCCAGGTTTAACCTGGGTTATCACGTATAGCCAGCCCCCCTGTTTTTGAGCCCCTGTGTGGGTTCACCTATTCCGAGCGCAAAAACGAACGCCCATAGGCGTAGGCTGGGAAAGGAGGCACGACTCGAGCTCGAGCTCGGAATCAGACGGAGAGCTGGTCCCGATAGTGCTCGGGACGCAGTCCGAAACGGTGTGCGAGCTGCGCTGTCCGCACTACTGCGTCCGGATCTGCTTTCAACAGGTCGATCCATTTCTGGTAGGCGGTACGGATGAACCGTTCCTCTTTGTCGAGCGTGAAGTTGTAGGCGATAACGCCGCCCAGGACCACCACCGAGAACCAAACCCATCGGACATCGGAAGGAATATGGAGCTCGTCGCTGGAATTCGCTCCTCGAGCTCGCCTTCTCCTACTCATTTAGGACCTCCTGGTAGCGCCGATAGTTGTTCCAGTTGTAGAGAATCGTTGTGATTCCGAAAAAATGGAGGGCTGCGGCCGTGTAGCGGTGCTTTTTGGGAAGTTGGCTCGCGGCCACCATCATCAGCGGACCCAAAACGAAGACATCGAGTAAACGGATCGGCTGAGACTTTAACATGGGCTCCCCCGACACCAGGCCATACCCATCGTAGTCGAACTTTTCAAGTTTCGAGACTCCGCAGGCTTTCGGACATCTCCGATTATACTGCCTCCGTCGGCGGTTGTAGATGAGCCTTCCTGGTGCTTTGAAGTTGAACCGTTTGCGAAAAGCCTTCAGCACTGGAGTTCGATTCGCCTCCTCAAAGTCGCGGACTCGGTTTCTAATGATATGACACCAAAGACCAGGTTCCTCCTTGAACTTCGGTAGATTCATCAGTCCGATAGAAGTCGGGGATCTCCAGTTCACGTCGCAGGTTCCAAGCCTGTCCGGAGCGCGTTCTTCAGATATCGACCCCTCCCACCCGTATCCTGCGTATCCCTTTCCACCGTGTGCCGCTCGATCGGCCTCGAAGAACTGGTAGACGTGGGTCATGTCGCGCTCGGCTTTGCTGATCAGGTCCGGCACCCACGGCATGAGGGGAGTCTGATAAGTCAACATCCCTCTCGAGTCTCGGGCCATCTTCTCGATCTGCCAGAGGTTCTGCAACGTCATGTAGTTACGGGATGGTGCCACTACTGAAAACCGAGCAAGTTGTGGTATTTAGCGCCTATAAATCCAGCACCGTAAGAGTCCCGCTCGGCAGTGTGCGCCGGCCACATCCCCACCACAGGGTCGGCCCACCCCACACCTGGATTCCTACCGTCTCTTTCGGCTATGATGGCGAAGCGTTGGGGCATCCCCCATATATTAGGATGGCTCTCGTTTTTCACGAACTTCCGAACCATCTCGTTGATTGCATCTGCTACCGCCTGGGTGTCATATCCGGCTCCGTCTGGCCACAGAGGAAAGTGTTCATCTGTTTCGTAATCATTCAGGTAGATCGAATCACGAGGCCACCCTTCGCGGACTACGATATCCTCGGGACGGCCATAGCCGCTCTTCGGCCGCCGCTTTCCCTCTGAGTCTCTCTCAATTGCAGCCAAGATCGAGAAGTAGATCCCTTCTGGATCCCAGACAGTATCCAATCCCGACTTGACTTCTGCTTCCCATAGCCCCAGAACAGCAGTCTCCACATCTTCCGCAGTGACAGGAGATCGGGTTTCGCCTCGGTATACGCTGATCATGTAATCATTGGGTCGCATTTATTTTCCTTTGGGAATTCTTTGTTCCCTCACATACAGGAACGAGATGGTATCCGAAAGTCGGACACGAAGCGTAGTTCTTTCTTCTCTCACCTATAGGAACCAGGCTCCAAGAAGACGCCGGCACGAAACTCATGAGCTCGCGAGCTCCTCGAGATCGAGAGCTCTCACCAGCTGGTCGAACCAGTCCTTATCGCCCCAGATTGAGCGAGCAACCTCGACGATGGTGGTGAGGGCTGTCTTGAATATCATCTGCTCGAGCCATTCCGGAACGTAGCCAATGTCTACCCGCTCGTTGATCCAAGTAGCCGCGATGTCGAGCTTCTCAGATCCGGAGATGCCCTCGTGCGACTGCGCCCAGCCGATCGCTTTCACGATCTCGGTGAGATTATTCCTAATGAAATTGCGGACTTTCGTGTTCTTCTTTGCCATGTCTTTTTCCTTATGAGTCGAGGTAGAGCTGAGCTCCACGTTCAGAGATTCGGAGTTCGACGGCGTTATCCGCCTCATATATTTCCACAACCAACGCCAGGCCCGCGTCCACCAGGGGCTCGAAGTGCTCCCATTCTTCTTCGTCTTCATAAAACACCAGGGTTGCGTCGGGATCTCCCGAATTCTCGATTGCTGCTCCGAGCTTGTAAAGGATATGGGCCTCCTCTTCGGTGAGCTCGGGCTCGGGGCGCCCTCGTTTGTGAGCTCGCACCTTAACTGAACCAGGCCGATCTCGAGCGTGAGCTCGAACCTTCACTTTCGGGTTTCGCTTCGCGCCTTGGAGCAGAAAGTCGGAAGGAGTCTGGCCCTTGTAGTTGTCGCCAGGCCAATTCCGACTCGAGCTCGAGGCCGAAACAAGGGCTTCGTCTGAATAGAATTCCTCCTTCAAAGGGTGCTCGTAAAGAACGGTGTACCCGTGTGGATGGACTTCGATCACCTCGAATACGTCGTGAGGAGCGGATTGGATCCGCGTCTCGAGCTCCGTAGCCGAGTAGTGCTCGGACCCATATTTCTTGAGCCAGGCCATATATTCGTTCGAGAGCTTCGCCTCTTCGCCTTTGACCAGGTGGTGATTCCTACGTCTCGGAACGTCGCCCCATGAGTGCAGGAACTTCCCGAAATCCTCCGCCCTTTTGTCCTTTCCATAAGGGAAATCACGGAGATAATCCGAGAAATATTCCCCTACACGTTTCGGATCCTCGTGGAGCCTACGCGACATATCCGCCATAGACTTCAACGACTTGCGGGTTACTCCGTGTTTCGGGTCAATCATATTCAGCCAGTGATCGATGGTCTGGGAATGGACCTTCGGGTTCTCTCGCCAGGCTCCGGGATGATCTCCTGCCATCGCATTCGCAGTGTCGAATGCGTCCTGCTTATCATCCGTGTGGTACCAGCTGGGAGCCGTCTCGTCTTCCTTCGGCTTCGTTGTGCCTGGCGGAGTAACTATGTATTCGTCCCAGTCGGTATTCCTCCAGATGGTGAATCCCTTAACGGTCTTGACTTTTCGGATACTCATTCGTCGGGTACCTCGGATGAATGGTGTTCGGCAATCCTCCACCCGGCGCGAGTTGGAACGATAACGAAGGTATATCGCGCATTTACGCTCTTCGGTATCCCATCCTCGATAAACTGGAATTTGTAGAGTCCGCTCAAGACTTTCGCCCTCCCGACATCCTGGACAAAGGTACTCTGAATCTTTCCGCAGAGACCTTCCTTTGCCATAAAGCGATTGAAATATGCCAGGAGCTCGGGATGGCCCCGGAGAACCTTGGGATCGTAGGTCGGAACGAGTACGGCATTCGGCATGTATAGACGGAGAACCTGGGCCGGGTTGCCCGTGCAGATTGTATCCATCCATACCGTGGGAAAGTTAGTCATCGTGGAACTCCTACAATTGCCTTTACTCCTTCTGTCAGTGACTTGGTTCGGAACGATCCGCGCTTGAACTTGGAGGGATGAGTCTGGCGTATCTTAATCAGGTTCGGTGTCAGGTGGACTTTCGGAACCGAAAACCCGTGCTGCCTGGCCCAGCGCGTCGCCTCGGTCTTGTTGAATAGAGCTCGATCGAAGGAAAGGCTTTGAATCGACAGCTTGCTTCCCGTGTTGACGAGAACCCCAGACGCCGGAGTGTTGGGCCTGGTGCTCGAGCTCGAGCCGTAGCGTTCTAGCCATCCAGGTTCTCCGAACTGGTTCCATAGGTCCACGAATCGGTTGCAGTCGGGACAGCAGGAGTCGGGTGCTACTGGGTTCTTCTTCTTCCCAAACTTCACCTTGCACTTTGCATATTGCTTGTCGAGCACTTCTTCCGGAGAGGCGTCTGGATTCTCTTCTCTCCATACCTTTACCGCCTCGGCCAGCGACAGAGACTTCCCCTTCTTCTTGCGTCCGATGAAATAGAGCTTTGGATCCCGGAGTGTCGCCTGGTACTCCGCCTGTGCTGCCCGCTCGAACTTGTCCGGATGAAGGACAGAGAGCGCCCACCACCATCCGAGAGGTTGGTAGGGGCACAGCCAGCACCCGCTTTTTCGAGTCTCTCCGAATCCGCAGCTATCGAGATAGGGCTGCTCGTCGTTTTTCGCGATTCCCATCTCCTCCAACGGGTAGGCCTCGGTAACGTAGCTCGCCTCGAAGCAGCCCACGTCTCCCCCTTTCGCGAGCCTGTCAGTTTCGTCGGCGGCGAGACCGATCAGATTCAAGTGAGGAAGGCGCTTCTTGTCACGGACCTCGCTCCCCCACTTAGTATTAGTAGCCCATGGGCCGAACTTTTCGATGGCCAGGTCCTCTGTCACCTTCCGAATCGGAGCCACCTTGTGGTTTCCCGTGCAGCTCTTATCGTCGCGGAGGGGGATCGTTCCTTTCCAGGCGAAGTCCACCAGGATCTCAGGGCGCAAGTGATAGACACCCGCAGCCGCTCGCTCTTCGATGGTGCCATAGTGGAGCCTCCGCTCCTTGTCTTGAGGAGCCCACCACGCACGCTCCGCCTTCCCTGCGAATCCTCCTTCCTTTTTGATCTCCGCAGCCTTGGCCTTGTACTTCTTTTTGAGAGCCTTCATCCTGACGGCGTATTTCTCTCTGATAGCGTCGAGCTCCGGTGCCATCTGATCCTTGTCCATTCCCTGGTTCTTGAGCTCGGCTCTTTTCTCTTTGATCTCCGCCTTCTTTTCGGCGCGGATCTCATCGAGCCGGACATCTTTTTCGCGGTACATCGGAGCAATCACTTCCCGATATACTTCGGCCCATCCTTGCTCTCGATCTTGTCTCGCTGTTTTCATGGCCTGGAGCCAGCTGTCGCGTAGTTCTCCGCTCTTAGTGCCTGCCTGTGGCTTCTGAAGGTTGAGCCATCGGATGCCGTGCTTCTTGGCAAACTTCTCGACCTTCGGAATTAGGTCCATGGTGTGCTTCCATTCTCCGCCTGTATCGGAGAACACGACGGCGTCCACGTCTTCGGGTCCGTGTTTCTTACCGTCCCAGACGAGCTCTCCATCTGCGAGCAGACAGAGCATGGTGAGCGAGTCGCGGCCAAGTCCCATGTTCAAGATAGTTATTCTGCCAGGCGATGCGGTTTGCTCGTCCGAATAGGATGCACCACCGAAAAGACCCATCTGAAGTCCGGGATGTCCCGGAGTGTCGATTCCCGGAACGTGCCCCTCTTCTTGCTCCGGGTTGGTAATGTATTCCTGGCCCCCTGGGTAGATTCCCTTGAGCCCCTCTCGGATTCCCATGCGTTGGGCCTCGAAAGTCTCGAGAGAGTGGAAACGCTTACCGAGCTCGAGCTCAATAGGTTGCTCGAGCTCGAGGTAGAACGGGATCCCGTGATCGATGCCAGC
>Ga0098040_1000066_pt1 | contig 55357 bp, 50 predicted proteins | sample 7_EtaG_FD_75065 | JGI IMG/M metagenome (GOLD analysis project Ga0098040, IMG submission 75065) | Marine viral communities from the Subarctic Pacific Ocean - 7_ETSP_OMZ_AT15161 metaG | ecosystem: Environmental > Aquatic > Marine > Oceanic | place: Pacific Ocean | collected 2015-01-08
CCCAAGCTTTATCCCGCAAACAGCACCCACGGTGCGGCCTGGTGTTCCACCGACGGCCTTATTGTTCAGGCACGGGAAGATGTAGGCCGCCACAATGCGCTCGACAAACTGATTGGTGCCCGCCTGCGTGAGCATGGCGACCAGGCCTTCGGCGACGGATTCGCGCTGATCTCCAGCCGCGCCAGTTTTGAAATGGTGCAAAAGAGCGCCAGTGCAGGTATCGGCACGCTTGTGGCGGTATCCGCCCCCACCGCCCTGGCCATCCGCGAAGCCTGCAAAAGTGGCATGAACCTTATTGGCTTCGCACGCCCCGGCCGCCACGTAATCTATGCCCGTGGTGAAGACACATCTCAGGAGAGTGCGTTGTGAGTGACCAGCAATTAAACAACCTGATCAAAATGCTCGACCAGATCATCGCCAACAACCTGCACCAGGGTGATGACGACAAGGTGGCCGACGTAGCGGCGGACCATCTTCATAAATTCTGGGCCAGAAGTATGAAGCAGCAAATTATCACCTACGCTAACGAAAGCCCGGCAGAGTTGTCTGCATTGGCTCGATCGACGGTTGCCAAGCTGGAGGCCGTGCCGGAGTAAAGTCCATTGTTTTGTTAGAAGTATTTAAATAAGTAAATGATTTACTTATTGGTCACGTTGTACCAACGTTGTTGGTTAAACAACTGTGAATCAAGGTGCTCAACGTGAGGAAAAATCTGCCGGTTACGGATACTGAACAGACCTTTTCAGTGTCAAAAAAGCTCATATCATCGACAGATCTGAAAGGTAACATACGCCACTGCAACCAAGCGTTTGTAGAGATTAGTGGGTTTACGCGGGACGAGCTTATTGGCCAGCCGCATAATATTGTGCGCCACCCCGATATGCCCACAGACGCATACGAAAACCTGTGGTCCCATCTGAAGGCAGGCACACCCTGGATGGGATTGATTAAAAATCGCTGCAAGAACGGCGATTTTTATTGGGTTAGTGCCTATGTAACGCCAGTCACTGAAAACGGATCAGTTGTCGGGTACGAGTCGGTTCGCTCCTGCCCCTCCAGAAAAGACATCCAGCGTGCGGAAAAACAGTACGCCATGATTCGCCAAGGCAGCTCACACACCTCCTTTTTGAAAAAATTCACGCCGGAATCATTGTTTCTGGCCGCTGCTGTGGTTGTCGCTGCGCTCACTTTCTATTCCGGCCAGGCTTCGATAGCGCAGGCTGTTCTTTTGCTTGGGGTGATCACTTACATCCTTTGGATGCATCGCTCCCGGCGCCAGTTAATAAGCTCGGTGATGCAGCTTCTTGAAAATAGCTTTACAGATGACCTGGCCGCACGCAGTTACACAGACGAAGACCTTGAATCCGGGCGCATGAAAGTTGCCGTAATGGCGCAGAAGGCCCACCTTGATGCGGTGCTCTCGAGGCTGGAGGACTCTGCCGTAGAAGTAAAAACCGGCGCGGTACAAGGGCTTGAAGTAACCTACGAGTCCCACGAAGCCCTCAGGAAACAGCAGGCAGAAATCAGTAATGTAGCCGCGTCTGTGCACGAGGTTTCCCAGACCATTACCGAAGTGTCTTCCAATGTTCAAAGCACCGCTCACAAAGCCGAGGAATCCCGCGAGCTGGCAGAGCGAGGGGCTACAGTGATAGGCACAACCCGTGAAGTGATCCAGGGCCTACAAACCACTGTGCATAGCATCAGCGAATCGGTTGGCGAACTGGCCACTGAAACCCAGAGAATCGCCAGCGTCGCCAAGATTATTGAAGAAATTGCGGGCCAGACCAATCTGCTGGCGCTGAATGCGGCGATTGAAGCGGCGCGGGCCGGTGAGAATGGGCGCGGATTTGCTGTTGTAGCAGATGAAGTGCGGGGCCTTGCCAAGCGAACTCAGGACTCAACCCAGGAAATTCACGGGATAATCGAAGCGCTGCTCTCCAGAACCTCCACCTCCGTACGTGCGACCGATGAAGGCAAAAAGTCAGCCGACAGTGGGCTTTCCCACATGCTTGAAGCTGAAACCACGCTTGGCCAGATTGCCCAATCGGTTGGCACTATTGCTGAAATGTCTATTCAAATGGCGGCGGCTGTGGAAGAGCAGGCCCAAGTATTTGACCAGATTAACGAGCAGGTTGAGCACATCTCCAGCTTGGGTTCCGATAGCCTGCACAAGGGAGAGCTGGCAATAGAACGGGTTCAACAGCTGGAAAACATTGCCGGAGAGCTTCACGAGTTGGTGGTGCGGTTCAAGTAGGCAGGTGGGCAATAGATTGCCTGAACGGTTTGTATTTATAAAACAGATGCTTATATTGTGCTCTGTCGATAATAAAAAAGAGTGCTACCCGGCATGAGCCAATCGGTTGCCTTTTACAACGCACACGCGCAGCAGTTTATAGACGAAACGCTGCATGTGGACATGTCCGCGTTGTACGACGCGTTTTTGCCGCATCTACCTGAAAATGCGCATATCCTTGATGCTGGCTGCGGCTCCGGCCGAGACTGCCGTGAGTTTCTGGCCTACGGCTATCGCGTTACTGCTTTTGACGCATCCGAAAAATGGGCCGATTTGGCGTCCAAAGCCATAAGCCACCCCGTTGCTGTTCGTACGTTTAATCAGGTTAGCGAATTTCACGCGTACGACGGCGTCTGGGCCTGCGCCAGCGTGCTCCACCTTCCTCCGCAGCAGATACCCCAAGTGCTTGCTCAACTTTGGCAAGCTTTGAAGCCTGGCGGTGTTTTGTACGTGAGCTTTAAACGTGGTGAAGAACAATACGAACATAAAGGTCGACACTTTACCGATGCGACTGAGGAACAGCTTGAAAGCTGGGCAAGCGCTTTACAGCTGCTTGAGAAGATAACCACTTGGCAAACGGCAGATCGCAGGCCGGGGCGGGATGAGTATTGGGTGAATGGGGTTTTTCATAAGCAAGCCGAGATGCCCGACAAGCTGATTACTGGCGGCAAGCACCAGCATTTTTTGCCTCATCTTCCTGCCCTATGTTCTTTTTTTTATCTTGCTTGCATTTAGGTGCATTGGCCTTACGGCGGTAGATATTTTTCACGTATTAGTAATTTTTTGTATGCATCCAATAAATGCTGTCGGCTGGTGTGTTCGATCAAGCTGAGATAGCGGACTTTGCTGTAGCTAAAAGCTTGTCCAATCAGGCGAAATAGGCGTTCCTTTTTGGCAATGGGCTTGCCTGCTCTCAATTTTTGGGCTTTCGTTTCTTACGAGTCCTGGGACGCCTGGCAATAAACATAGGAGTTGTTTTGCGATCTTTATGCTCATTTCGTTGTGGAATCCCAGAACAACCAGCATCACCAAACATGCGTTGTTCGTCACCTTGGAGTAGGTTGCCAACAGGCAAGATGTTGTGGACGTTAGCTTCGGTAGTATCGATGCTGTAGATCCAAGCCGAGAGTGTCATCAACACCGATGTGTATCTTTATACGAAAGTGCCACTGATCGCTTTCCGTGGTTTGATGCACTTCCGGGTCGGGCTCACCCTTTTCGTTTTTGGTGGGGCGGAATATAGAAATAGTGGTGGCAGAGACAGTGCTACCTTGGTTCAGCATTAAACCGTTCTTGCCCAGTAGTATCGAGCCACTCTCGTCTCCAGCTGTTTCTAGGGAATCAACTTGTCTATCCGCTCAAGGAAAACCCTACGGCGCATCTTGTGCTTGTCGGTCTTGTACTCGGTTTCGGGGAAGGTGATCTGTACCATGGGGGGCAATGAACCCTATACGGTTGACAAGGACCGTATTAGTGCTGATTTTTGAGTATGGTTTAGAACCTCCATAGCATTTTATCGTTGACGTCTTATCATTTGCTGATAACATAATGCATGTATGTTTATCCAGTGGTAGGGGTTCATTTGTGGATATTTCTGAGAGAAATACTAGAAGTTGCACGGTCGGAATAATAGGTCAAATAAAAAAAAATGCAGTACAGGTAGATGTATGGTTCGAGTCACTTAAATCGATTGCGTCAGTGCTTTCTGAGGAAAACCAGAGCTTGCTTAAGATAATTTCAGAAAAGAATCCTGAAACCATAACTGAGTTATCTCAATTGACTGGTCGTGCTGTTAGCAATTTATCACGTACTATTAAGACGTTAGAGAAACATGGAATTATTGAGCTAGAGATTTTTGGGAAATGTGTCAAGCCGAAAACAAAATATAATGAATTTAACATTCTATGTGGTTTAAATTTAGAAAAAAGAGAAGATGAATTGCTAAATATTGATTTTAGTCTTGTTTCAATGTTCACCGGAGTTGGTGGGCTGGATATGGGGTTTGAAGGTGGCTTTAAATACAAGGACGAGCTTTTTGAAAAGCAGCCGTTTTTTACGATAGCTGCGTACGAAAAAGATGAAAAGTGTGTAGAGACAATAAGAAAAAATCTAAACATTCCCATTGAGCAAGTAGAGCTTTCTGAAGAGCTTGCTAAAGAATTTCCAGGTGCTGATGTTTTAATTGGTGGTTTCCCTTGTCAGGACTTCAGCTCCTGTGGGCCCAAAAAAGGTCTAGGCTCCGATAGGGGGAAGTTATATAAGGTGTTGGTTCGATATATGCAACACCATAGACCTAAAATCGTTTGTGCTGAAAACGTTCCAAATTTAGCGAGAATGCAAAAAGGTGCTGTGTTAGAAGCTATTGTTAAAGATTTTAAGGCGCAAGGTTATAAAGTTCAGGTTTGGGATCTGTTTGCGCCAGATTATGGTGTGCCGCAAAGTCGGAGACGATTGTTTTTTATATGTACGAGAGATGACCTAGAAGGCGAGCCGAAAAAACCTGAACCCAAATTTATTGGAAATCATAGAGGAACAAAGTGGGCAATTAGTGATCTTGAGAGAGTTACAGATGAAACGGTTCCGAATCAAAGTCAATACTTCAAGGCCTCAAAAGCCAAAAATGGGAATGGTCAGGGAGATGAACATTGTAAAGCAAATCAGCCCTCATATACTATAAGATCGAATGCTAAATCACGTGTTCAGTTTCATTATGATTTAGAAAGAAGGTTGACTATTAGGGAGTGTGCCCGCTTACAAACTTTTCCAGATTCTTTCGTTTTTCCTCATTCTGCTACTTCAAATGTGATGCAGATTGGAAATGCTGTGCCACCTATGCTTTCATACGCTGTAGCTTCATCAATTCGAGATTATTTGAAAGAACAAGGTTAAGGAAATATGAAAGGAGATAGAGAAGAAATTTTCGAATACATTTTCGCTAAAGCTGACGAAGTAGGCTATATGGGGCTGGACTCAGCGAGGTCAGGAAAATTTCAAGATGAATTGGAAAACGACTCTGATTTAATAAAAATTGCAGGAGAAAAATTATCTCGAAAATATATAAAAGATACCGTTCTAAATAACTACAGTAAAAAGCAGAGATATATTTCTGAGGCTGATGTTCTAAATGTTTTTTTTGAGTCTAAAGATATCGAAGTTTTAGGGGTAAAAAAGGATTTAGAGAATGGTCTTTTCACTGTTAAGTATGAAGATAGCGAATTTGAATCAACAAGCTCAAGCATAAATGAGTGGCAAACTGTTTTAAAAAAATTCGGTAAGAAAAGTAATTTAAGTAATAGGTTCGCTTTTTTGACTTGTGGAGGTGTTGAAAAAAGCAAAGAAGAATTAGATATTGTTATAGATATACTTTATTCATATGACGTTAGTGTTTTTATTGTAAAGCCAAGTCAAGGTCCGGTTTCGATTAAGTCGTATATAAGAAATGTTAACAGATCAAAATCGACTGTTATAGAGAAAGCTAAGTTAAGTAAAAGCTTCTTACTTCTCGCGGGAATCTCAGGCACTGGCAAAACACGTTTTGTGCGTGAACAAGCAAAGTCAGCTGGAAATTTTAATGAAACCTATTGCCTAACCTCGGTACGTCCCGACTGGCATGAACCTAGCGATTTGTTGGGCTATATTTCACGATTAAATGGCCAAGCGGAATATGTAACGACTGATATACTGAAATTTATTGCGAAGGCTTGGCGTGGTATTGCGGATGCAGGTTTAAAAATTGAAGCGCAAGCCATAGACGATCAAGGCGAGCGCTTGGTCGTGGGTGGAGATAGTGGAGCACTACAGACGGTCTTAGCCTATTGGTTGTGCTTAGACGAAATGAACCTTGCCCCTGTTGAGCAGTATTTTGCAGATTATTTGTCGGTTCTGGAAACCCGTGAATGGAGTTGGGATGGCGATGCATTCACTTACAGTAGTGATGCATTATTAAAGCCTGCTACTATTAAAGAGGTTGCGGACACGGGCAAGCTGAGAACGGCTTTGGGTTTTACGTCATCAAATTATGACGATCTTTGGCAGTTAATTTGTAAACATGGGTTGTCGATTCCGTTTAACCTAATGGTGGCCGGTACCGTGAATATGGATGAAACTACTCATGGCTTTTCGCGCAAAGTAATCGACCGCGCTTTAAGTTTTGATTTTGGTGAATTTTTTCCGAATAACTATGATGAGTTTTTTATACCGAATAGCCATAATAAAGCTCTGAGCTACCCAATTTGGTCACAAGCACGCAAAGAGGATTTGGCAGCGACTTGCGATACTGATGGTACGCAAACGCTTGCCTTTTTAACTGCAGTGAACTCGGTACTCAAAAATACCCCTTTCGAATTGGCCTACCGTGCGCTAAATGAACTATTACTAGCGGTGGTCAGTAGCCAGCCGCAAAATGAGTTAACGCTTAAAGCGGTATGGGATGACTTTATGATGTGCAAAGTTCTTCCGCGTATTGAAGGCGACAGTGACAAGCTTTGCATACCATCAACTGAAAATTCTCTGTTACAAGAGCTTGTGGAAGTTTTACATAAGCAATTAGCCCCTATTTGGCATGAGGCTAAAGACTCGACGAGTGCTCGCCCTGACCTTTATCGCGAACGAATCGTTGCAGACGGTGTGCCTGATGAAGATAAAATCATCCGTATTGCTTGTCGTTCGAAAGGTAAGCTTGACTGGATGATACAGCGCTTAGCAATCGCAACCTTCACCAGTTTCTGGCCGTAAAGGAGGGTGTTGTACATGGAGTACTGGGTAAAAAGGCGGCTAGCTAGTTGGGTAATTTGTTATGCCTGAACTACTAAGACTACAAACCCCTGATTTCGAGTTTTCAGTATGGGCCAATGATATCAGCGCACGTTCGTGTGTCTATTATCATACCCTTGCAAAACGAGGTGACCTAGAGCAATCCTTGCCTGAGCCAGAAATTCTTTTTGCACCAGAAGCTAAGCTGGTTGATGTGAGCTTAATTGAGGGAGGACCGCTTGAAGACGAAAACAATCCTGAACGAAATCGTTGTGACTTTGAGCATGGCTGTGCTGCTTTGGCACCAGTTCCTACATCGCTAGAAAAACAGGCAACGCTAACCCTAAATTCACCACTATTTTTTGAAAACACCCAATATCAATTTGAATGGGTGTTTTTTGAGCCAGTATCGAATGCACGATTGGCGCATCGAAGCCAAACGGTCAGTGAAGCTTTTCGATTTTTAGGCCAAAGAGGCCCGATTCCCGCAAGGCTTACCGGCACCATTAACACAGGTAACGATGTTGGCTGGATGCGGTTACCGTTGCAGTTTGACGTGCTGGGTAAAACTCATACTCAGCATATTTCTTTTGAGGTGTTGCCTACCAAAATGGCGTTGCATCAAGATTTACCGGCCATGTATCAAGCTATCGATGCTGTTTATCCGTTATGGCGTTTTAGTTTGGCAGAAAAAACTGAGCACGATGTAGCACAAAGTAAGCAGCGTGGGGACTTTCCGCTCATGTGGTTAGCTAATTTTAGCCAGCTACGCGAAAGTTTTGAGCAAGGTTTAAAGGTGGTATGTGCTGCGCCGCATAGCCGTTTGCAGCCCATTGTAGCTAATGTTAAAGCAGCTAAGTTGAAAGGGCGTTTGCCGTATAGGTTAGGCGAGCAGGTTAAAAAAGACTTTGCTAATGGCCAACATGACAGACGCTACCGAGTAGAGAAAAAGCAGCTGAGTGTGGATACACCCGAAAACCGGTTTATAAAAATGACGGTTAACCAGTGCAAACGTCAATTGGCCGAGTTTGAAATTAAGCTACGGGCCAGCAATCAAGCCCCTGAACGCCAGCGCTTATCAGACGCATTTATAAGCGAATTGCACAGCTGGCAGAAGCCATTGCAAAAAATATTGAATCAAAGCTTTTTAAAGGAGGTTGGCACATATTCTGGGCCTAACCGAGAATCGTTAGTGCTGCAAAAAAAAACTGGGTATAGCTCGGTTTATCGTACCTGGCAGGAGCTAAAGTTTTATTTGGATATATTTGGCAGTCAATCGAGGATTTCGATGAAATCGGTGGCTGAGATTTACGAGGTTTGGTGTTTTCTGTGTCTGAAACAGATTTTAGAGCAAGATCTTGGCTTTGAGCTAGTGAGCAACAGTGCTGCTAAATTATCGCAAAATGACTTTTTTGAATATCGTTTTAATGCCGACTTTGCGGGCGCGTTTGAGTTTAAGCGATTGGATGGAGTTAAAGCGGTGTTGGCCCATGAGCCCCTGTTTTCAAAAAAAACGTTACCTATAAAAACCTTTTTGGTGAGCCAGAAACCCGACATCGTTTTAAAGGTTACTTTGCCCTCAAGAGGTGACGATCAAGAAGAAAAGCAGTTTATCTGGCTATTCGACGCGAAATACCGGATTAAAACTGACAAGAAGTGCTTTGATGATGTAAGTCAAGAAAATATAGCTAGCACGGATTACGTGCCAGACGATGCCATCAACCAGATGCATCGGTATCGGGATGCGTTAATTCGCTTGTCCATACCCGACAACATTTCCCAGAAGGAAAGAGGTCAGGCATCGAGTAAAAGGCACAAGAAAAGCCGTCCTGTTTTTGGAGCCTTTGCTTTGTATCCAGGCTTTTTTGACCAAGCTAATGAGACAAATCCATACGCAGACGCTATTGGAGAAATCAGTATAGGTGCTTTTGCCCTTTTGCCTACGCAAGCCGGCAATTTGAATTATGGGCACAGGTGGTTGCTTGAATTTTTACAGGCGCAAATAGGCACAGCTCCGTGCGCTAAAAATGGGCAGATTAATGAAACTATTTACCCCTCGGCTAGTGTGGTAGAGCGTCTATACGTACAAGAAGCAGCTCGTATTCCTTATTACGGTATGCATCAAGTGTTGTACCCAGATTTAACCATGACAGTATCCCTGGGTGGTCAGCGAGGTCGAGACAATGGCTATTTTGACGCTTTTGAGCAGGGCACAGCATTGTGGTATCACCTACCGCAAAAAACCTTCCTGGCTAAATTTAAGCAGCATATTGCCGAAGAAATTCGCTATTTGGCCTTGGCGTCAACACCCGATACAAAAAGCGCCGTTAAGGTAATAGACAGACTATGGCCAGTTAGAAGTGTGTCAGTACTACCACGTTATGCCATCACGGCACACCAAGCCGGTAAAAAGTCGGGTGCAGACGAGCTGTACTACCTATTTGAGCTAGGCAAACCGTTAACTCTGCTAAACGCCGTGACTAACGTACCACACCGGCCAATAAAAAATTCAATGAAATTAACCACTTTGACACGCCTAGAAGACGTAAGCGAGTTTTCTGACGTTCAGGAAGTGTACCAAGAGGCAATGGTACGGTAATCCCCCCAAGCCCCACTCCTGGTTCGAGGGTGTGAGGCAGGGGGCGTCAAGGGGCTGAGCCTTAAGCTATGCTATCGCTGCAGGCCGCACCAGCCCCGTGAACCCAAATTTAGAGGAGTAGGACTTAAGCCTAAAGCCAACGTATAGTGTCTCACTTCGGTTTGGTTTCACCACAGTGGTTTTTGCTATGCTCTGGTCACCTACAAATAAGCAAAGTTTTTTGGGGCAGATTAACGCAGTGTAAATCATACTTCGCGCGATGAAACTGCTTTGCACCACTGAGCAGGCAACTGCAGTGTGATTTTCACTTCATTAGGATCTGTGAATCGGATGAATTGAGTGAGTAGTTTCGGATGTTTGCGCAACCTGATCTGTTAGAGCTGACGGTAAGCCAAAGCTTTATGTGTAGGATATTCCGAGCTTGTTTGGAATAGAGATTAATCCAGGTGATTGGTAGAGTGGACATGTGTTCTTGGTCGATGCTAACGCTCATGTATTGTTAGTGACTTTAAATAAACAAGGTAAGGCGGCGAGCTATCGCTATGTGGACCACTGGACTGATAGAAATGCTTTTCCATTAGCAAAGTCAAAGGGTCAAAACACTGGAGAGTATGTACGGATGGGAACCAGTTCATCATGCAGAGTTTAGTCTGACGCCCTATCTGTTCGTACAGGGACACAAGCTTCTAAATAAATAAGCTGCTCCGTTTACTTGCTATGGTAAAATGGACTATTAAAGCCACAAGGGCAGCAGCTCTAGAGCGTTATCTTAAAAGGGGCATAAAAAACTAGCCCTCAAAGCGATTCGGTCAACATTCCTTGTCGCCACATCAATGCCCTCGCCCGTGCGCGTTTATTTAGCCCATCAATGCAACTTCATCCTCGGCTGCATCGCCCGGCTTATCTTATCCATAAACCAAATTACGCCAGTGCGCAGAAAACCGTGTAATGCCACCTGGTGCATGCGGTATAGCGACACGTAAAACAGCCTGGCTACCTTGCCTTCAATGTACATGCTGCGGCCGGATAGGTTACCCATCAGATTGCCTACGGTGGTGTAGTGGCTGAAGTTAATCAGCGAGCCGTAGTCGTTATACACGAAGGGCACGGCGTCTTTGCCTTCTAGCCGGTTGCACAGGGTTTTAAACAGGGTATCTGCCTGCTGGTGTGCGGCTTGGGCACGGGGTGCTACGGGTCGGTCGGTATTGGGTTGTGGGCAGGCGGCGCAATCGCCGAAGGCAAAGATGTTGGCATCCCGGGTGGTTTCCAGGGTTTGGTGCACAATCAGTTGGTTGCCACGGTTGGATTCAAGGCCATCCAGGTCGGCAAGGAACGCGGGTGCTTTAATACCTGCGGCCCAAATGGTCATTTCTGAGGGCAGCTCTGTGCCGTCTTTCAGTACCACAACACCGGGGCGAATTTCGCTTACGGGCTGGCCGTTGCGGAGGATTACATTCTGTTTTTCGAGTTCTTTGCTAGCCGCTGCCGAGAGCCGGCCGGGAAGTGCCGGTAAAATCCGGTCGGCGGCTTCTATTACGGTAATCGAAACATCTGAGTCTTTCAGGTGGTTCATGCCGTACACCGGCAATTCCCGCGAAGCCAGTCGCAGCTCGGCCGCCAGTTCAACGCCTGTGGCGCCGGCCCCTATAATGCTGATGTTCAGGGCATGCTCACGGCCTTGTCGGGCTTCGTGGTTTTTGCGTAAAAAGGCGTTGAGCATCAGGTTATGGAAGCGACGGGCTTGTTTCAGGCTGTCTAGAAACAGGCAGTTTTCTTGCGCGCCGGGGGTGCCGAAATCGTTGGCGGTGCTGCCTACGGCGATAACCAGTGTGTCGTAGTGAAGATTCCGCTCGGGCACCACTTCGTGGCCATCCTCATCGAGGAAGGGCGAGATCACCAGGGTTTTGGTTTCGCGGTTAACGTCGCTCATGCGGCCAAGTTGAAATTCGTAGTGGTGCTGGCGAGCGTGGGCGCGATAGTTCACTTCGTTGGAATTTGCGTCCAAAGACCCGGATGCAACCTCGTGCAGGAGGGGCTTCCACACGTGGGTTAGCCCAGCATCCACCAGGGTGATGCGCGCCTTGGCCTTTTTACCGAGTTTTTTGCCCAAGCGGGTAACAAGTTCGAGGCCGCCGGCACCGCCGCCAACCACCACAATGTGATGAAGGTTATCCATAGCAATCAGACCTTTAAGTAAAGAAAGCCAAGCGCTCTTTTGGAAAAAACGCTTGGCTGTCGTCACTAGAGCCAGCATGCAAGGTAGGATACTGATGCTGAAGGAATAATACTAACGCGCTCCGGGCCGCCCGCACAATTGGTCGGAACACGTATCAATCACTCGACACACAGCAAGAGACAGTCAAATATGAAAGTAGCAGTTTACTGTGGTTCCCGTTCTGGCAATGAACCGCTATACGCTGAAAAGGCCAAAGAGCTGGGTGAGTTTTTTGGTAATAACGGTATAGATTTAGTATTTGGTGGTGGGCATGTTGGCCTTATGGGCATTATTGCCGATGCGGTGCTAGCCAGTGACGGTAAGGTTTACGGTGTTATTCCTGAGCATTTACGTGACAGGGAATTGGCGCACGCAGGCCTTACGGAGCTGTTCGTTGTGAAAGATATGCATGGACGCAAAGCGAAGATGGCTGAGCTGGCCGATGGCTTTGTTGCTTTGCCCGGTGGTATCGGCACGCTGGAAGAGATTTTTGAAGTCTGGACTTGGGCGCAGCTAGGTGTTCACCAAAAGCCTTGTGCGTTTTATAACGTGAATGGCTTTTACAACCCGCTGCTAGAAATGGTGAAAACCATGGTGGCTACCGGGTTTGTTAGTCAGCAATACCTAGACATGATTGTGCTGGCACAAACTCCTACAGATCTGGTGGACGGCTTTCGTGCCTATGCGCCGCCTCAGGAAAAGTGGGCCTGATCTTGCTCATCAGTCGGCCCCAGATCCGTTCTGCATAGCCTGCACAAACGATCTTCACCAGCGGTCGAGCTGGAGACCGTGTTGTTTCAGGTAATCTCCGTGCTCTTTTAGATAATCTTCAACCCATATTGAGTAATCGTTTTTCTCATCCTCAAAAGGTACGGCTTTATAGCGCCCCACTTCGATTGCGGTCTCACCCCAATTCATGATCCACAGGACGACCGTGCCACCTGGCGCGAGTCCAAAAACCAAATTATATCGGGGTAAGTTATGGAGCTTCCCCCATTTGTTTACAGGTGCGGGTTGCTCCATACGCTCACGCAGGGCTTCAGGGTCTGGGATATGGACCAGCCGGGTGTAGGATTGCTGCTCGGCAAAGGAAAACCAGGTTATGTGGACGTAGTCTGGCATGGGAGCTAGTTCGCCGCCCCCCGTTCCCGGACTTTTCCAGCAACAACCAGTGATTCCAACCGGCCACCACCAGGCTCGCTCACCGGTCGCTTCAAACTTTAGTGGCTTGACCCACGCGTCGTAATGACGTGGAACAGCCACTCGAGCATTGTACGTTACAGGCCGATCCCATTTGGGAGTGCCCGCGAGGGAGCAACCGCCCGATAGAACACTTGAGCAGAACACGATAGAGAGTATTAAGAGCTTCTTGATCATTTGAGACCCCTGTTCGGATGCACGCCCCGGATGTTGCCGGGTGCAGGCTTGAATGGAAAAAGTGGCCCGGCAATCTGATAATGGGCTGAGTGGTGAATGTAGCGTTGACGAAGCAGGGCTTCCTCTGCAGCAGTCAGTTGTAGTGGCCGACCTTCGTTGATGTGAAGGGTGATGCGGGTGGCGATGGATTGGAGTTCGTCAGGCAGGGCATACTTTTCCAAGGCGGGGTTCAATTTTTTAAACGGTACTCCCGCATCTGCGGCCAGTCGGTACATCTGCCGCAAGGCTATTCGTGAGTATTCGGACTTTACCAGTCGGTCCAACCAGAGGCGAAATTGCAGTTCCACTTCCCCCTCTTTCAACCGCCGCCTGTAGGCTTCTTCAATGGTTAGCGTGCCATCCGGGTTGTGCAGCCCCAACCAACCTTCGCTGGCTGCCCGCTTACGCTCTATCAGGATTCTTGTGTATTCATAACTGTCTCTGGGGTGATAGCCGCGGAACTTGCGGGGCAGGCCTACCTGAATGCGTTCGTGGAAATTATCGGGGTATCCGCCACCTATGTCGGAATGGGCACCGGGTAGAATCCACTCGTCAAAATGGCTTGGCAGACTGCCATCCGGCCCTCGCAGGCTGTTGAGGGAGAAGTTGTAGCGCCATTCGTCCCGGGCGGTCAGGTGCACGGCTCTCTGAACTGCGTCGGCGGCGATATCTACACGCACTTCACCGTTGTTGGTATTGTGGGCTGAAAAGTCGGCACCCAGTATGTCTACTACAGCCGCCACGGTATCAAACAGACCCAGAAAACGAATGGTGACGGTTTTCGGCCAAGCAATGCCCTGCTTTTGAAACGCCTGCCCCAAAGCACCACTGGCACCATCCTTCACCTCATTCACGAAATGTCGGGCAGTGGCAGCTCCTCGGCTGAAGCCGAAGACATCCAAAACAAAATTGTCAATCCGAGGGCCTGCACCCTGATAGATTTGTTCAGCTAAATTCTCACAAGCTGATTCCATTTTAGCGAGAACACCGCGTTCCCCGGTACCCGTTCCCATAGCCCAAGCATCATCCTCTTTACCGGATTTGGTGCCAACGCCTGAGACGTAGGTACGAATTCGATGATTCTCTACGGTCAATGTGTTCGTAGAAGAGGGTTGATATAACGTATGGAGCTTCGACACATTAGTCTCAGCATTAAGATAACTCCCTTCCATGAGCTGCGAGATTTCAGCACCGCAGGCCTCTTCACTAATGGCGCCCGCTGCCTCGGCGGTCAGGCATTGATCCACCTTTCGCTCAAAGGCACCGGTGTTATCGCGGCTGTTGCCGGTGCCGTCGAAGAAAATTCCAGCCTCAACGGTAACTTTGGGGCGGAGGTCAGGCTGGCCTGCTGCATGGCGTTTCGAGGCTTCAATTTCTTCGGGGGTCGCCCCTTCCAGTCCTGCGTCTACCAGGGCGCCTTTGGCTTTGGCCCACTCAACAAAGCCGAAAGGGTCTTTGTCCAACGCCTGCGTGGCCTCAGGGGTCAGTTGGCCTTGGCTGTTCAGGGCACCCGCCTTGGCGAAATCCACTACCGGAGCGGTAAGGGTGGCTACGCCTAAGATGAGGCGGGGTTTGCCGGTGATGATCTGGCCGCCGTGAGAGGTTGGGCTGCCCATATGGGCCAAGGGCCTACCGTCCAGCAGAGCCAGTGGATAGCCCTGAGCGATCATGGCACCGCAACCGCAGGCATCGCCCACCCGGGCAATGGGCATGCCATCCACATTGGCGGTCGCACCGTTCGCAATAATGGGGCTGCTGCCGTGGCCGGGTATGGGGCAAATATGGGTGTCGCCAACACAGGCGACTATGAGGTTGCTCATGGGGCATTCCTTCCTTGGGTAATAACCGGTTTTAGTCCGAAAACCGGCTTGTCTTACGACAAAAGAAGCGTAGCCAATTTTTTGTCAAGATACCATTGTCAGCCTGAATACAATTTCTAGCACTGGGCGTGTCGATCGCTAGGTGGATTTAAAGCCGGCTAACTCTGCTCATTAACCGGCTCCAGTCGATGGGTAGCTGCTTTTCGAGGTTGGCCAATGCGGGGTCTTTCGGGTGTATGGCCTCGAACGGCTGTTTGCTGGCGTACACAACGGTGTTGTTGGTTTTGCTCTTGAATGCCAGCAACACGGCAAAATGCTTTCGCAGTTGGCGGAAATACGGCCCTTCGGGGTCGGGTGTGCGGTGGTAGTTCAGAATCAGCCAGCCACCGGGGCTGAGCGCCCGGCTGCAGTTTTCTACAAATTGGCGCTGTGCCTGTGCGGGGCTCATGCGATCTGCGCTGTATAGGTCGGCCAGGATCATATCGGTACTGGCACCGGGAAGATCGATCAGGGCGTTGCGGGCATCGGCAATGGTGACCTTTAGGCGCTCGCTGTCGGGTAGTCCGAAGTATTCCCGAGCCACGTCCAGCACAGCTTGTCTCAGCTCTACCGCATGTACCCGGCATTCTGGGTATAGATGGTGAAACGCACTGGCCATCACGCCACCACCAAGCCCCAAGATGGTGACGTTTTTGGGCTCGCTAAAGGCAGCGGGCAGCAGCATCGCCCGGCTATACTCGTGCACGGGAACGTGTGGGTGTTGCCGGTCGATTTTGCTCTGCTCAAACATCGAGTTAAAAGTCAGTACCCGGTGTTTGCGGTAGTCGATCACCAGAATACTGCCGAGTTTGTCCCGACAGTGGTGGATAATCTCGCCTTTGTTGAACATATGGTGCTCTTTGCGGAAGCTGGGCTAGCGATCCAGTTGTTTAATAGCGTCCTTCGCATCCATCGCACGGGCAAGGCTCAGCGCCGTATTGCCCTCGGCATCCTGCAATTGCGGATCTGCCCCGGCTTCAAGCAGGCGCTCAATCATATTCGTGCGGTTGAACATGGCGGCGCACATAAGCGGTGTTTGCAGTCGATCGTTGGCAAGATCCGGGTCAGCGCCTTTATCCAGCAGCAATCTGGCGGCATCTACATGGCCGTTGTAGGTGGCAAGCATAAGTAGGCTGTCGCCGTTGCTGGTGCGGATGTCTACTGGCACTCCGGCTTCCAGTAGGGGACTGAGCATCTTTGTGCCGCCGTTGCGTGCCAGCTCAAATATCCCTTGGGCAAAGGCGATGGCATCTTCATCCAGTTGGTTCTCTGGTTGCTGCGGCTGGCCGGGTTTGTGCTCGCTCATCTGGGCTCCGTTAAAAAATTCTGAAAAGTTGGTATAGCCGTTGGTATGGCTGTTGTTGTAGATAGGGGTACGATACCTTTGATACAACCTTTTAACACAGAATGTGTTCGTCTCTGGCACAATCACTAAGATAGAGACGAGCTATTAACCGCAACAACCAATAGGAGAAAGCGCCATGAAACTGAACGTTGAGGGTATTGAACAGGGCAAGCCGGTCCCGGAGATATTCGCGTTCGGCGTGTTCCACCCGGAAGATCACATGAGTTTTGGCCCCAACCGAAACCCGGAAATATCCTGGAATGATGCACCCGAAGGCACGAAAAGCTTTGTGGTGATGATGTTTGATCCAGATGTGCCCAGCATTGCGGATGATGCAAACCAGGAGGGCAAAACAATTTCAAAGGATATTCCACGGGTGGATTTTTTCCACTGGCTGCTGGTAGACATTCCTGCTCGTGTCAGCCTTATTCCAGAAGGCGAAGACAGCGATGGTGTTACGCCTAAGGGTAAAGACGGCGGCCCAGGCCCAGTCGGCTTGCGTGGGGTGAACAACTTTACCCAGTTTTTGGCCGGCAACCCGGATATGGCAGGCACCTACAGCGGCTACGACGGCCCCTGCCCGCCCTGGAACGATGAGCTGCTGCACCACTATCATTACGAAGTGCATGCCCTGGATGTAGAGTCTCTGGGGCTTTCGGGGGAATTTGATGGCGAGGCGGTGCGTAACGCCATGGAAGGTCACGTTCTGGCCAGTGCCAGGGTTACCGGAACCTACACGCTGACCCCGGATCTGCGCTAAGGCCAATAGTGACTGGGCAGGTTATAAGTCTGCCCAGTTTAGGGCTCTGAAGTCGAAGCTGTTTTCCAGTGTTGGTTTGATAATCCGGAAATACGGCGATGCATCAAAATCTCTGGGCGTGAATAAGGATGTTTGCCGAATTCGATAGTGCTCCCGAATGCAGTCTGTGCAGTTTGGATCGTCTGAAGGAATAGTGTCGATGGTTGGAAGTATGGGGTAGTGCAGGTGCTGGAAGCCCTCAGCAATAAATGTGGAGCAGATGGTTCGTGTTGGGTCTCCACTTCCGAACGCCAGCAACTTGTGTCTGTACCGCGAAGGAACCGGGGGCGTTTGAATAAGGTAGCGGGCCAGATCAAACACGTTCTTCAGATCGTACTGGTTGCCTAGCCGGCTGAGGGCGTAATCGGTGAGCGTGCGAATGTTATCGTCATCAAGCCCCACGGGGCGGCATATGCGGGTATGGCTGTTGCGATAGAAAGACAGCGGTAAAGTGCGAATGCCCAACTCCAGATCTGCCTCAATCAGTGTGTGAGGCTCGCCGTCCTCGGTGATCCCCAGCCCGGCATCCGGTCCCAGATAGAGCGTCGCATGAGACCAGGCCGATTGGGTCAGGTACTTTATTGCTATGCTGATGCGCGTTCCACCGTCAATCAGCAACACATCCCCGGGCCGGAGCGTATTTTCCAGAGCCTCATAGGTGGAGGTGCGCACGGAGTGTTGTGACACCTGCTTGGAAAGATAAGCAGCGAGGTGCTTTGCCAGCCAGTTAAGGAACATTCTTCGCTCCAGTGAAGGGTGTTAACCGTTATCTATTGACCCTAGTATGGCAGCTGTAAGCGTCAAGAATATGCGCCATATCGTCGCCCAAAGCTTCCAGATCCCCAGAAGGGAGGTTGCGCTCTGCAATGGAGCGCAAGCCCATTATCTGACTTTGCATCAGCCGGGCCAAGCGGGTGCAATCTGTTGAATCTTTTAGTTCGCCCCGTTGTTTGGCCTTTTCTAGCAATTCCGAGAAAGATTGCTCGATGGCTCCGAGGATTTCCTGCGCTTGGTGTGAGTGCCCATCGTGCGTATTGCTTGCCTCTAGTAGGGTTTTAACGATGAGACAGGCCCGGGAGGGAGCCTCGTTTTTATCGGTGCAGCTGGTCGCGATTTTTCGGAGGTAGCATTTGAGCCCGTCCAGAATGGAGTCGTAGCCTGCCATATGCTTGGCAAGCTCTGCACCTGCAGCTTCTGCATAACGAGCCAGCGCTTCAGAATAGAGCCCATCTTTGCTTCCAAACGTTGCATAGATGCTGCCAGGGCGCATATCCAGAGCCTGCTCAATCTGCTTCATTGAACTCCCGTGATAACCCTTTTTCCAGAACAACCCCATGGCTTGGCTAAGGGCCGCTTCTCGATCAAAACTGGGACTTCTTGCCATGGAAATCACCGTAAATTACGATTTTGAGTGTGCATTCAATTATAGCTTGAAGGATCGCTCATTAATAGTTACGACGCTGGAGGTGATTTTGGGGTTGTCACAGCAAGTGATGAGCAACTATATCAACCATATTGCCGAAAACCCTTCCCGCTCCCAACGTGACCGGTAGAATACCCTGATGAACCGTTCACAATGGGCCTTCCGTCTCACTATCCTGATCACTATCGCACTCGTGATGGGGGCTATTTGGCTGATCCTTCGTAAACTGGGTATGCCGGTAAGTCTGGCACCAGCAGCGCTGTCTGAGTGGCTTAACGATCAGGGCATGTTCGGACCACTGTTGCTAATGCTGTTGATGATTCTCGCGGTAGTTGTCGGGCCTATCCCGACACTGCCCATCAGCGCCGCAGCAGGCTTGGTGTATGGCATGTATACCGGAACGGCCATTGCGGTGGTTGGCGCGCTCGCGGGGTCGCTCATTGCGTTTTACCTGGCGCGGATTCTCGGGCGTGATGCCGTTCAGAAAAAGCTGGAACACAATCCGATGTTCTCGGCACAGGGGTCACAACGTTTCCTGTTTGTCGCGGTGCTGTTGACCCGGCTAATCCCCCTGTTTTCCTTTGCCCTGGTCAGTTATGCCGCCGGGGTTACGGCGATACACCTCTGGCGATACGCGCTTGCGACCACTGTGGGTATGCTGCCAATGACCTTTGTTTTTGCGGGGCTTGGCCAGAGCTTTGAGTTCAATCCAGTGCTGACGGTGATAGCCGCCGTTTTTGTCCTGGTGCTTATGAGCACCCTGCCGATTTATCTTGGCAGACATCCGAGTTCCAGGCTGGCCCGTTGGCTGCATCTGGATGGTGATGTTTGAGCCTATGTCCGTTCTGTGTAACAGAAAGCGAAGTCTGTTGTCTGTAACCACACTCTTCACTAAAAACCCGATGCAACTGGGAGCGATTATGCTTGGTTACCGACGTTTGTCATTTGTTCTGGCCTTTCTTGTTATGCCTGCCCTGGCGTGGGCCGATATTAATTCCGGGTTTTATGCGGGTTATCAGCGCCTTCTTACCGATTATCTGGACGAACAGACCTTACCCGGTGACGGACTGGTTTCCGCCTTCGATTACCGGTCTGCCCTGGCCGATAATGACCTGCAACAAACGTTGGCGGACCAACGCGCCAAACTGATGGGATTCAAGCCCGAGACCCTGGAGGGGCGAGAGGAATCCGTTGCCTTTTGGATTAACGCCTACAACTTTTTCATGGTTGCCCAGATACTCACTGAGCGACCAGATGGTGAACTGGTTTCGTCCGTCTGGGATTATGGTGGCCGGGTGAATCCGTTTGTTGACAGTGTGTTTGAACAAAAGAGCTTTGCTATCGGAGGGCGAGCGTACAGTCTTAATGAGATTGAAAAGGAAATCCTGCTGGGCGACGATTATGCCGACAAGGGCTGGAAAGATGCCCGCGTTCATTTTGCAGTGAACTGTGCTTCGGTTGGCTGCCCGCCACTTCGGGACACCCTTTATACTGCAGATAATCTGGAAGACATGCTCGCAGAAAATACCCGTCGGGCGTTCAGCACAGAGCATCACCTCCGTGTAAACGGTGAGGCGCTCTATGTCACCGAACTATTTAAATGGTACGAAGAGGACTTCACCGAGGTTTCCGGTTCTGAGAAGGCTTTCATTGAAGAATGGGCTGATCCGGTAGTGGCAGATCGAGTGGCAGACACAGAAACCATAAAATTCATCGACTATGACTGGACTTTGAACAGCCCGGCTAATTTTCCCGAGTTGCGTTAATTCCGCTCTCGGCCAGTCCGCGCATACGAGGTATCGATAACTGGCTGGCCCGTTGTGTTATAGATTTCCGGGAAGAAGCACGAAAAATCAGGGGTTTTCATATAACCAAATGCCATATATGCAGGGCTGTTAATTACTGGAAATAGAATTTATAATGATCGCTCAAAAACTGATAGTAATAGAGGAGAAGCGCCATGAGCCGTCTATTGGCCATTGTTCTACTGGTTGCCAGCTCGTTTGCGTGGGCGGATGGTGATAAAACACCGCCTTTGGTTGATGCCAGCTGGCTTGAAGCGCACCTCGAGCGAGATAACCTAGTGGTGTTGGATGTTCGCTCCGGTATCGACAACGGTGGCGATCGCAGCAGTTTTCAGAACGCCCATATCCCCGGGGCTGTTTACAGCAGCTACACCGGTGATGGCTGGCGCGAAAGTCGGGACGGCGTCAGGGGCCTGTTGCCGCCTGTCGCAAGCATGGAGCGCCTGATTGGTAGCCTGGGAATCAGCAACGACGATACCGTGGTGGTTGTACCTGCCGGCACGGGCGCAACCGATTTCGGAAGTGCCGCCCGTGTGTACTGGACCTTCAGAGTGCTGGGCCACAACGAGGTGACCATTCTCAACGGTGGATTTGCTGGCTGGAAGGCTGCTGGTTACCAGGTGGACAGCGGTGAGGGGAATCAGCGGGATGTAGTGCAGTTTGAAGGTACCCTGCAGCCGGAATTGCTTGCAACTCTGGAGGAGGTTCAGGAAGCCAGAGATAGCCAGGCACAACTGGTGGATGCGCGCCCGAGCGACTATTTCAGAGGCGAAAACCAATCTCCGGACGCCAAAGCCCCTGGCACAATTCCCGGTTCCCGCAGTTTGCCCCACGCAGGCTTTCTTGGTGAACAAAACGCAGTCTGGTACCTGAACGAAGAAAGTATTACCGCGCAGGTGAATCAGGCCGAGCTGAATCCTGGAACCCGCACCATCGCTTTTTGCAATACCGGCCACTGGGCGGCCACAGACTGGTTCGTGTTGAGTGAGTTGGCAGGGTTCAAGGAAGTGGCGCTCTACGATGGCTCCATGGCGGAGTGGTCTCAGGACAGCAGTCGCCCGATGCAGGTAGCGAAGAAAGGGCTTGGCAAGCTTCTCGACCTGTTTAACTAACCTGCTTAACCGAGTGGACTCGTAATGACAGATTCTGCAATTCTCCCGCCCGGGCTTCAGCAGCCCGGCTGGCAGATGGATCGATTTATTGTAGCAACCGCGCTGGCAGGCTTTGCCTTGCTGGGTGGGCTGATCTGGCTGGAAACAGCGCCCTTCATGGTGGCGCTGTTTGTAATTGGTACTGTGTTGGGCATGGCCCTGTATCACGGGGCCTTCGGCTTTACCGCAGGTTGGCGCAATCTGGTGGTTAAAAAGCGGGGCGCCGGTATGCGTGCCCAACTGATGCTGTTTGGTCTCTCTTCCGTGATTATGGTGCCCATGCTCTACAGCGGGCAGGCCGGGCTTGTGGGTGCTGTTGCACCGGTGGGCACGTCTCTTGTTGTAGGCTCCTTCATTTTCGGGCTTGGCATGCAGCTTGGCGGGGGGTGTGGCTCTGGCACCTTGTTTACCGTAGGCGCCGGCAACATCCGCATGGTGGTTACGCTGGTGTTTTTTATAGCTGGCACTGTGCTTGGCTCTATCCATCTGCCCTGGTGGCTTGATCAGCCAGGCTTTGACCCGGTGCCACTGGTCAATACTTTTGGGGTCAGTGGTGCAATTGTTGTTCAGCTTGTGGGGCTAGGCCTGATTGCCCGCTGGGTTAACCGGGTTGAACGCAAGGCTCACGGTAATCTTGAGCGGGATGAACTGCTCTGGAAAGGCCAAGGGCATGGCGTATTCAGAACCCTGCTTAGTGGCCGCTGGCCGTTTACCTGGGCGATTCTGATCCTCGCTGCGGGTAATGCGCTGACCCTGGCGATCAGCGGCGCCCCCTGGAGCATTACCTTTGCCTTTAACGTGTGGGGCGCCAAAGCCCTGGAAGTGGTGGGTGTGAATATGTCCCAGTTCGAGTTCTGGACCTGGGAATACCCTGCTATGGCCTTGAAGGATTCGGTGCTCACCAACGCTCCCTCGGTAATGAACTTCGGGCTGTTGCTCGGCGCCATGCTGGCGGCGGGCCTGGCCAACCGTTTTAATGAGGCGAGCCGTAACCGGCCGGAAGGTCGCCAATTCCTGGCCTCCGTGGTAGGTGGTTTGCTGCTGGGTTACGGTGCCCGTTTGGGCTTTGGCTGCAACATCGGGGCGCTGTTTTCAGGAATTGCCTCAGCCAGCCTGCACGCCTGGATCTGGTTTGCCTGCGCCTTCGCCGGGTCTTTGCTAGGTATTCGTTTGCGGCCCTGGTTCCGGCTGCCCAACTGATGCGGGAGAAGAACATGGAACGAGCTTATAGCCCCGCCCGCATTCTGGTAATGCTTGGGGTCATTCTGGTACTGATTATGGCAGACCACCTGAGCAGCCCTACCTTTGCGTTCAATTCCGGGCAGGGCAACGTGCAAACAGCGTTGAGCCAGCGGGATGAAACAGCCTGCGCGCCTTGTGGAGCACCATGCCCGTCGACACGAGACTGACCCATTACATAAGCTAGCCGGTACTCTTTCATACAGGGTTGGTGGCCAGGATCTTCTTCAGAAAATCCTTTGTTCGGGGGTCCTTCGGGTTATGGAAAATCTCGCTGGGTGGGCCCTGTTCCACAATGTGGCCGCCGTCGATAAAGATCACGCGGTCGGCCACGTCCCGTGCAAAAGACATTTCGTGGGTGACCACCATCATGGTCTGGCGCTCTGACGCCAGCTGTTTCATCAGTCCCAACACCTCCTCCACCCACTCGGGATCCAGTGACGACGTGGGTTCATCAAACAGGATAACCTCGGCACCGGCGGCCATGGCGCGGCCAATGCCAACCCGTTGCTGCTGGCCACCAGACATGGAGGCAGGGTAGGCATCTGCCTTCTCGGCCAGGCCGATCTGCTCAAGAATTTCGCGGGCCCTTCGGTAAGCCTTTTCCTTGGGCCATTTATCCACCACCAGCAGACGCTCGGCAATGTTCTGCAGCGCCGTCTTGTTGGCAAACAACGCGTAGTTCTGGAACACAAAAGCGGTTTGTCGTCGCATGGCGAGAATGTCCCCCCGGCTGGCCCGGTTTACATCCACCGTGAGATTGCCCACAGTCATGGTTCCTGACGTGGGCTGTTCCAGGAAATTGATGCAGCGCAACAGGGTGGATTTGCCGGTTCCCGAAGGGCCGATGATCACCACAATTTCGCCCTTCTCAATGGTCAGGTCGATTCCGTCGAGAACAACGGTCTTGCCGAAATGTTTGCTCAGTGATTCCAGTTTGATCATCGGTTATAGGCCTTGTTCAGGCGGGTTTCCAGATAGTTCTGAAGCTTGGAAAGCAGTTCAACCACGATCCAGTACATGATGGCGGCAACAATGAACGCCTCGAAGTACAGGAAGCTGCCGGCCGCCTCTTTTTGGGTGGCGCCCATCAGTTCAGTGACGCCCAAGGTGAAGGCGAGAGAGGTCGCCTTGATCATGTCGATGAAGTAGTTCATCAGAGTAGGTAATGCCACTCGGGTAGCCTGGGGCAGGACAATCCGCCGCATCAACTGGCCATTGGTCATGCCGATTGATAGAGCGGCTTCGGTCTGGCTGCGGTCGACACCTACGATGGCGGCGCGGATAGATTCGGCCATGTAAGCGGAAAAATGCATGGTCAGGCCCATGACTGTCGCGGTGACGCCATCTATTACCGTTAGTGCACTGAACAGCTGGGGCAGCCCATAATAGAACAGGAACAATTGCACCAGCAGTGGTGTGCCCCTGAAGAAGGAAATGAACACGATAGTCAGCTGGTTGAGCACCGGAATGCGCAGCACCCGGACAACGGCAAACAGGCAGGCAAGAAACAGCGCAAGCACCATTCCGATGCCCGCCAGTTGCAGGGTGAGGGGCAGGTACCTGAGCAGAACAGGTACCAGACCAAGCATATACTCGACGTTCAACACGTCCATAGGGAATCAGGCCTCGGTGTGCCCCTTAAGGCTGGGTGATATCCGTGCCGAACCACTTCTCGGAAATGGACGCCAGGGTGCCGTTATCACGCAGGGTCTCCAGGGCCTTGTTAACTTCATCTCGTAGAGCTCGTCCGGCTTCGGTGTCGTGAAACGGGTAGGCATTGGTGATCTGTGAGAAGGTGGGGCCTGCCAGTTCAAGAGGCAAGGGCTTCTCTTTGATAATCTGGCTGGCACTGACCCGGTCCATCACGAACGCATCCACGCGGCCCAGGGCGGTGTCTCGCTCCAGATTACTCTCATAGGTTTTAATCGTGATCTGGTCCGCATAGGGAAGCTCCTCCAGGAGGGCCTCGAAATTAGAGCCCAGGTTCACAGCAACGGTTTTCCCCTTCAGGTCTTCCACACCCCTAACCTCGGTATTGCCTTCTTTGGTGACAACCTGCGCACCGTCATAAACGTAAGGGTCGCTGAAAATATACGCCTTCTTCCGCTCGTCGGTAATGGTGATCTGGTTGGCAACTGTGTCGATGCGCCCGGATTGCAGCATGCCAAACAGGCCGGAGAAGTTGGCGGTTTCGTATTGGATATCACGCCCCATCTCCTTGCCCAGCGCGTTCATGACATCGACTTCAAAACCCTTGAGCTCATCCTGCTCCACAAAGGTAAATGGGAAATACTGGCCGGACATCCCGACCCTCAACGGTTTATCCTGTGCAAGCAACGGTGCGCTTGCGAACAAGGAAATTGCCAACAATGTATTGATCAATAGTGTTTTCATAAAGCCTCCTTCCGGCGTGCATCGTACCTGAAGCATAGTCGGGGGTGAAAATTGGGCAATTACGCCCTTCATTTGTTCTCAACAAGTGATTCAACATTGGCGATGATTGCAGGGGCATCCTTAAGCCGTGCGAGCCAGCTTAGAGGAATGCCGTGCTCACCGCCGACACCGTAAAGTGCTGCCAGGGCCGGCCCAATGATCCAGGCCCGTCCACAGGAGTCGCCCCCGCATTGAATATTGGCGCGAATGGCTTCTGTATAGTTGCGAGCATGGCTCAGAATATGAAAGATCACCGGCATCGCCTCATACAGATAACAGGTGCGGCCATAGGCGTCGCCCGCGCCGGGAGCGTCCAGAACAGAGCCGGTCCGGGCTTTGTTGAGGCTATCCGAGGCCGGTGCTTCAGCAGTACCCGCGTCCAGAGCCACTGACATGGGGTTGCCCCGAAAAAGATGATCCAGAAGTCGCGCAGCGCATTTTGCCCAAGCCACGGCTTCGTCATTGTGATTGGTCACCCGCACTGCAGCTTCTACGACCGTCAGCAGGTTGTCTCTGCCGTAATAACTTGCCACCAGTGGTGGCAGCTTTGAGATTGCCGGCAGTTGCATATCGTCGGCGCCACTTTCCGGCAGCAGGTGATGGTCTATGGTCTCGGCCAGGTGAACACCGGCTTCCTGTATCTCCGGTTCCTGATAGGTAAGGCTTATGGCCTTGCGGACAGGGCCTGCCAGTTGCTCGCCGCTCAGGTGAAGGGTGTAGGGTAAAACCTTTTGAACCAACATCCGCTTTTGTTTGTCCGTCAGTTTGACTGCGGTGGCTGACAGGGCCTGTTCAATAGCTTTTTGTTCGATGGAGCTCAGGTTGTTCAGTGTGCCCCGGGTGGGGTTGTCGATATAACCCTGCCAGCGGCCACCGGGCCCGAAGAACGCCCGAAAACGCCGCTGGTAATCGCGGATATCCAGGGTGCCATTATGAGCCAGCAGGCTGTCGGTCAGCACCCCTGTGGCTGCACCATAGTGGCTGATATCACCCGCCTGTTTGCCTTCATGAGCAAAGTAACCGAAACCGCCTTTGAAATAGTCGGCTTTCGGTGGTAGAAATTCCGGTGATGCGCCGCCAACGTCATGGATGCATTGGCTGTCATACAGCCAGTGCAAACCGAGACTGGCGGCATCTGCAACCCACCCACCGGCAAGGGCGGCGATCATCGTGGCTTTTCTGTCGCTGGACACGGTGTAGGTCATTGGAAATCCTCATTGGTCTTGTTCAGAATTCAAGATTAAAACAGTGCGTTTTTAGCGCCAACTGTACGCTGCGGCCAGATGCCAGTCACTGGCCCAGGCATCCGGGGCGCAGTCCGTACGCAAAAGACAGCCATCCTCAATGCAGGGATACAGCTGGGCATAGGTCATGTTGCTGCTTTGATTGACTCGCCGATTGATATCCGCGGGCTCGAGATCTTCCAGTCGATCCTTGCCCAGGATGCTGAGCAGTTCCGCCAGGGCTCCGATGTATGAGTGATGGTAGTTGGCGACCCGCACGCCCTTGTCGGACACGTCCAGCTGTTTGTAGCGAGCAGGGTTCTGGGTGGTGATGCCAGTGGGGCACTTGTTAGTGTTGCAACTGCGGGACTGGATACAGCCTAGTGCCAACATCATGCCGCGGGCTGAGTTCACGGTGTCGGCCCCCAGAGCCATCATCCGTAGCATGTGAAACGCCGAAAAAGCCTTACCGGACGCGATGATTCTTATTTTGTTGCGAACACCGATGCCCCGAAGCGCATTGTGTACAAAATGCAGGCCATCCCGCAGCGGCATGCCCACCGAGTTGGTTAGTTCTACCGGCGCAGCCCCGGTACCGCCTTCGCCGCCGTCCACGGTAATGAAATCCGGCCGCAGACCGGTTTCGAGCATGGCTTTACAGATACCGAGGAATTCCCGTTTGTTGCCGGGGCATAACTTGAAGCCCACCGGCTTGCCGCCCGAGAGTTTTCGCAGCTGCGTTAAGAATTGGAGCAGTTCAACAGGGCTGGAGAAGGCCGAGTGCCCGGCGGGTGACAATACGTCCTCCCCCATGGACACCATACGAATACGGGCAATTTCTTCGGTGACCTTGGCGGCGGGCAGCAAACCGCCATGCCCGGGCTTGGCCCCCTGGGACAGCTTGATCTCGATCATTTTGATCACATCCAGCCCTGCCTGCTCTGCGAAAAGATCCGGATCGAATGCGCCCTCTGGCGTGCGGCAACCAAAGTAACCGGTTCCGATTTGCCAGATCAGGTCACCGCCGTATTCAAGGTGCCAGTCGCTGACCCCGCCTTCGCCGGTGTTATGGGCGAAATTTCCGAGTTTGGCGCCGCGGTTGAGTGCCATCACCGCATTGCGGCTGAGGGCGCCGTAACTCATGGCGGAGATGTTCAACGGGGAGGCTTCATAGGGCCGGGTGCATTCCGTCCCGCCAAAGGTGATCCGCAAATTGGTTGGAAGGCACGCCTTGGGTGCAACGGAATGGTTTACCCATTCATAACCGTCGCGGTAGACATCAAAGATGGTGCCAAAGGCGCGGGTATCGTTAGCCTTTTTTGCGCGCTGATAAACCAGGCTGCGGAATTCCCGATTGACCGGAGCGCCGTCCAGATCGGATTCCACAAAGTACTGCTGCAACTCCCGCCGAACCGATTCGAACAAGTAACGGAAATGACCGATAACCGGATAGATCCTGAGGAGAGTATGTTTATTCTGGGTAAGGTCATGAATGCCCAGAATAAAAAGCGGCCCTATGATCAACCAGGCCCAGTTAATGCCCGGCCAGACAGTGCCGGCAATAACCAACGTGGCGGCCAGGGCCAGACCGGAGACTATAAAAGCTTGACGAAAGACCATAAGGGGAATCCTGTTCTGTATCGCGAACAGAACCCCAGGAGTCCTGAGGTTCGTACGGGTTTGTGAAGCCGGGTGGCTTGGATTGCTGTGCCGAACTCCTTACGTCCGCTACGGTATCAGCGGTTTTGGTGATCGACTGCAGCCCACGGTTCGCTGTTGCCCGCACCATGTAGACACTGGTAGCAGCCGATCTGTTACAAAAAAGAAGGTGCCTCTGTATAGCGGAGTTATAGATCCATGATGAACATTCAAAAATGAACTTCAGGTCGGTTGTCAATCACCAGAACATCGAGGAGTGCTAATGGGATAGGGCAGCGATTCTCACGAAAGAAAAACGTCATTTCATGGCCTTTGCTGTAACAATTGGCACTGCTTGGTAGTCCATTAAAAGTAGACCATCTAAACGGGCAAGGAAAAACACTATGACAAGATCCAAAGTCGAGTTCGCAAACGCTCAGGGTCAGAATCTTGCGGGCTTATTGGAGTTGCCGGGCCAGGGCAAGCCTTATGCTATGGCCCTATTCGCCCATTGTTTTACGTGTGGAAAGGATATTGCTGCAGCGTCCCGGATAGGGCGCGCCCTCGTGAAGCAGGGAATTGGTGTGTTGCGTTTCGACTTTACCGGGTTGGGCAGCAGTGACGGGGACTTTGGCAATACCAATTTCTCCTCCAACATCGAGGATTTGCTGGCGGCCGGCGAATTCCTCAAGCAACACTACGAAGCGCCGCGAATGATCATTGGTCACAGCCTGGGAGGCGCCGCAGTTTTGGCGGCAGCCCAGCGCATGCCGTCCCTTGAAGCAGTTGCCACCATCGGGGCACCGGCTACCGCCCATCACGTCCAGCATCTTTTTGACAGCAAGGCCGACGAGATTCGTGAGTCCGGTGAAGCCGAAGTGACCCTGGCGGGTCGGACATTCAATGTAAAGCCGCAGATGCTGGATGATCTGGTGCAATGGAATACACCGGACCATATCGGTAATCTGCGTAAGGCACTGATTATTTTCCATTCGCCGATTGATGAGGTTGTGGGTATCAACAAAGCGGCCAATATCTATCAGGCGGCCAAGCATCCCAAAAGCTTTATTTCCCTTGATAATGCCGACCATCTGCTATCAAGAGCTGCGGATGCGGAGTATGTTGCGGATATGCTCGTGGCTTGGTCCAGCCGGTATCTTTAGAGCATAAAAAAGAAATCCTGTTCACTGTGCAGATTAAGGAGATTCATCATGGGCAAAACTTATCAATCAATTGTGGTCAATGCACCGGCTGAGAAGATCTGGAATGCTCTTCGCGATTTTCATGATCTGAGCTGGGCACCGGATGTTATTTCAGACGTTGATGTGGTCGGGGAAAAGAAAGGCGACCAGTCAGGGGCCAAACGCGTACTGAATGGGGCGTTTCACGAAACCCTGCGTGCTCTCGATGACGATAACCGTGAGCTCACGTACAGCATCGACGATGGTCCCTCGCCGATTTCTCATGAAGAAATCAGCAACTACGAGGGACATGTCCGTGTTCGTTCGGTAACCGAAGGCAATGGTGGCACCTTCGTGGAATGGTATTCAAGCTGGACTGGCAATGATGAAGCAGCAGCTGAATTTTGTCATGACATTTATGCCGGGCTGCTGGGCCAACTCAAAAAAACATTTGAACGTTAAAGCGCCAAGGCGCAACCGTTCCGCCCCAGGCAGCAGTGCAGCCCGGTGACCACCCTGCAGCGTATTGAACCCACAAACGCTATCCTTTTGTTTTCATGTAACACTTTTCCCTGAGCAGTGTCTGTAAGACGTGAATGTTGAAAACACCTGGTAGCTCTCGGCCAAAGTGGTCGCGAGGGTTGCCAGCCCCATTCAGGTAACTTCACACAGGCTGCGAGGTGTTGAAATGAGTAACAATCTGAGAGGAAATAAAAAACTTGGCTCCTGACATTGTCTTCCCGGGTGAGTGAGGAACGAGCTCGTGGGCGGGTAAAAAGCCGGCACTGATTCTGTAACAATTTACAGGTTCGCCGGTCAGTAGGCCATGAGATACAGAACGACATACCTTAATTGCCGCGTTGGCCCGATGTAACCTTTGCGTTGTTGGTCGGGTCGCAAACCCCTTGGGTGGAGCTAGCCTCCACCCTTTTTTTGATTGCCTCCCCAATTATCCAGAGCCGGTCCTGGCCCCAGCAGCTGACGGTTCCATAGCGGAAACTCGGAACGCCCCAAAGCCCGCAGTCATACATCGCCTTGCGGTTTACCTCTGCCCATCCACGCCAACTCTGGTCGTTTAGCAGAGTCTTGGCCTTCTGCCATTGCAATCCAGCGCGCTCTACGATGACCTTCAGGCCCGAATCGGTTTCCGAGCGGATACCTTCGGCATTGACGGCTCGGGCGTAGCTAAGCATGTATTCGATTTCACGGCCCAGGGAGCGGGCGTATTCAAATAGGGCATAACACCTTTCCACGCCTGGCCCGAGAGGGTCAGCGACAAAACCGTAAGGAATGCTCAGCTTGTCGGCTTCTCTTTTTGTGTCGTGGAAGATGTACCACTTCTTGGCATCGGGTACCGATTGCCCGCGCATCACCATGGGGAGCACCGGCCTCAGTTGCAGAGGAATATTCCATGCCTCTGCCAGCTGGATTGCCCGTTCCAGGCCGAGGTAGGAGTAAGGGCTGCGGATGGAGAAGAACACTTCCAGAGGCGTCTCGGCGCCGGGATGGCCACCGGGTAGTCTGGTGGCGGTACTCGTTAAATCAGCCCAGGTGCGCGTATATGTGATGGCACCGGAGGCGTCCCGATTCAGCCCCTGATTCGTGAGGCTTCGCTCAAGATGGTCCAGCCGGTCCACGCCCCAGAACCACTCGCCAAGGTACCAGGTCATGCTGCCTTGATAGTGGCCGAGCCGCCGGAGCATTTTTTCATTCTCGAACAGGACTTGATCGTGAAGATCTGTAGGTGCCGGACCTGGCTCGCTTTGGGAATTGGAGCTCCAGAGATCCGCCAATATGCGGGCAGCGGTGTTGAGCCCGTCGTTGGCTTGTTCGGCATGAAGCAGTTGGGCTGTGGCGGACTTGAGTTCGGTTTCCGAGAGTGGCGTTGGCCGGTCAGGCGGCGTGAAGTTATACAGTTGGGCAATTCGTGTGGCGTCCTGTTGAGCCCACGAACCCCACAGCGCCGGCTCGGGGTACATCTCGTCATCCAACTGCCAAACAGTATGGAGCTGGAAGCGTACCCGAAAGCGCTCCTGCAGTTGGACAAGTGCCTGCAACAAGGGTAGCCCGAAAGGGTCTCGAGGATTCACGAAAACCCGAACAAGATCGCTCTCGCCCCGCCGCCTTGCTCGAGCTTTGTGCATGGATCGTTGCAGAGCATGTTGGTACGAACTGGAAAGTGCGCGGGCGAACCAGGGCATAAGATCCGCTTTGACTGGGCGGCGCATAGGGGAGCCTCTTTTTTGTTATTTCTTGATCAGAAAGTTCCTTATGTACTGTAACAGTTGCATTTCTCATGTGTCTCTATCTGTGAAACTCGAATAATCAATGCCCTGGGAGATATCGGGGCGGTGAGCAACCGGAACGGAGAGCGCGACAAGATGACTCGGCACTATTGGATGGGTGGCAACAGGTCCTACGAGGAAGACCGCTTTTTCGAAGAATCCCTCGACAAATCCCTGTGGCAACAGGCAGAGACCTCCGAACAATGGCACGCCTGCTGGTATACCGGGATGCCAGACCCGGAGTTTTTCAGCCAGGTGGGGCCGGAGCGGAAAATTAATCATATTCCCGGCAACAATGCCCTCACGGTGAAAAGCCGTCTATACCGCAGCCTTATGGATCTGCGGGAACGAGTGGAGCGGCAGGAGGAAGGCGGCGGGCATCTGACCGATCGCCTTGCTTTCGTGCCCGGGGTGTTCTCAATGCCCGAGGATTACCACGACTTCCAGCAGGCCGCACTTGAGAATCCAGGCAAGCGCTGGATTCTCAAGCCCAAGAATGCCGCCCGCGGAAAAGGTATCCAGTTGGTGGGCGACCCGGCGGACGTGCCCATGGAATCCTCCTGGATGGTTCAGGAGTACCTTGAAAACCCCCATACCATGCATGGCCGGAAATATGTGCTGCGCCTGTATGTGCTGGTGTCTTCTGTTTCGCCCTTCAGGGTTTACCTTTACCGCCAGGGGTTTGCCAAGCTGGCGTCGGCACCTTACGACCAGAAAAACGCCGATAATCCGTACAGTTACCTGACTAACCCTGATGTCAACGCCTTGAACCTCGAGGCCGACGTACCCGTGGAATTCGTGGATTTTGAGCGCTACCGGGCGTGGTTGCGGGAGCAGGGCCATGACGATGAGGCGCTGTTCGCCAAAATTGAGGATATGGTTGCCCTGACCTGCCTTGCAGCCCTTGAACCCATGCGTGAGCGCTCAAGAGTCGTCGGTGCCGACACCCGGGGCTGTTATGAACTCATGGGCATTGACTGCCTGGTCGACGACAGCCTCAAGCCCTGGATCCTGGAGTGCAATCTCAGCCCGTCTCTGGGAGTTTGCGCCGGCCCAGAGAGTGGCGGCGACATTGAGGAAAGCATCAAAGGCGCCCTGATAGCGGATATGGTTGAAATGCTAGGTCTTAACCGGCCTGCGGGTGCCGATTCTGCCGACTCCACGGCGGAACGGCTAATTCGGGAAACCCGGGCTGAAATTGCCAACAGTGGTGGCTTCAGGAACCTGATACCTGGGTCGGATCCCACGGCATACCTGCCGTTTATGGCTCTGCCTCGGCTGCCTGACTGGGTGGTTGCCCGAGCGCTCTCCGACCGGCCGGTGAAACAGCCTCGTCTTGAACGATGGATGTCCGAGGAGACCTTCAGTGAAGACCAGGTCTATGTCTACGACACCAGGCTGGGCCACCTGAGCAGCCTGAACGAGACCGCCTCACTGATCTGGTTGATGGCCACAGAAGGTGCCGGGCCGGATGACATTGCGTCGACGCTGGTAGATTCCGCTTTCAAAAGTATGCCTGTGGCCCCGGACGCCTGGGCTATCCGCAATGATGTATGGAATACACTGGCTGACTGGGTTAATAACCGTTTTCTGGTGCAATCTGAGAATTGCCCGGCTGAGCGGGTTACGCTGGAATCTGTCCAGCCGCCCTTCCCGGAGGCGTCCGCCAGGATGTCGGTGGTGCTGGCCTGCGGTCGCTTTCGGGCCCGATTCTTTACCGACAGTGCAGCGCTGGTCAATCGGATTGAAGCTCTGTTGCAGCCGATGGCGGTTTCCGACGAGGCGGGAAAAGACTCGCTGCCCCGGCTCGAAATTGTCCGGGATACGCCGGGCTTTACGTTAATTCTCGATGGCAAAGTGGTCCACCCGCGGTTGCCGCTTTCGGCTGTCGCCCCCGCACTTGCCCGCTGCCTGGCAACACAAGCCGCCAAACACGATGACATTGCCATAGACGCCGGTCTGGTTGCCGGCCCTGACCAGGCTGGCGCGATGTTTATGGTCAGCCATAGCGAGCCAATTCTGCGCGACGCGCTGACCCTGTCCCTGGCTACCCACTGGCGTGCTGATTATGGCCGCGGGGCACTGCTGAAAGCCTCCGTAGACGATCACGTTGAAGGGCTGGGGCTGCCCCTGCAGGCCCCTGATCAGGAGGGAATGTTCCTGCCTGCAATGGCGGGTATGACGGGCAATACCGCTCAAGTGCTTGCGGTGCTTGTTCCCACGAAAGCGCCACTCGAAGACAAAAGTGGTGTACAGGCCATGACCGTGAATGAGGTGCTCAGACACCTCGTTGCCAACTGCTGTTCCGAAGACGGGCGGCCACTGGATACCGGTGGCTTCACCAGACTTGCAGATTGGCTGGAAGGCTGCGAACGCTATCTGGTTGATATGAATAATCCGGAGGCCGCTGCTGCGGCACTGTCCGGGCGGTGTTCTCAGAGAGCACCGCAAAAGGCATCCGGGAGCCGTTGAGCACAAATGTTCTTCGATTCCGGGTAATAGGAGGCCAGGTATACAACCTGGCAATAACGTGAAAAGCAAAGGGGACGCATCATGTCCAGAGAAACACAGAAACAGAGATTGCTCAGCAAGCTTGCTCGGGGCATGGCCTACACCGGCCCCGTGTTTGCAGTCGTTATAGGCGCCTCGGCGTTTAACGTCTCAGCCGCCGATGTTACAGCGGAGCCAGGCTACCTGATGCTTGCCGCAGGAGAGGCGGAAGCCGAGGGCGAAGCCAAGAAGAAGGGCTACGGAGAGGGTGAAGCCGAAGGCAAAGGTGAAGCCAAAGGAGAAGGAGAAGCTGAAGGCAAAGCCAAGAAGAAAGGCCATGACAAGGATGACGCCAAGGGAGAGGGCGAAGGGGAAGGCGAGGCCGAGGGAAAAGCCAAAGGCTGAGATGTTGATCGATGTGGGCATGAGTAACGCTTGTGTCCACTCGGTCGCTTTCAGCGCTTAAAAGAACAACAGGAAACGGATGAATACCATGACACAGCCAGTTTCAGATACGCGTCGGGACGTGAGCGACATTGTTGAAGAAAATGCCCATGCCATCGGGCAACTCATCGACCTGTTGCAGGCGTTGCCCGGGAACCTGTACCGGCAAAGCTTTGGTCACAGGAAACAGCATGTGATTGGCAAGCACGTTCGTCACATCATCGATCACTACAGCGCCCTGTTGTCGGCCACTGATTGCCCCGGGGCATTGCTCGACTATGAAAACCGGAACCGGGATTTGTCACTGGAAACAGACCGACGGACCGGGGGGCACCGCCTGTCAGGCATCTTACGGGAATTGCGCAACCGGTTTGGAACAGAGTATCGCAATGAACTTGCAATGCTGCACAACAGTGATGGCCAGCGGCAAGTGGTAACCACCAGTGTCGATCGTGAACTGGTGTTTCTGGCCAGCCACACCATTCACCACATGGCCATCATCAGAATGCTTGCTGAGCAGGCAGGTGTGGAAGTCAGTGCTGAATTCGGAGTCCATCCCTCGACGTTGCGCTACCTGGAAAGGCAGGCGTCGGACACGGCCAGAAGCGCAAACATCCTGATCAAGAAAAAAGTACAACCGGAGGTTATTGATATGTCCACAAATAAAAACCGAAAAGAACTCTTACGCAAGCTGTCCCGAAATCTCATGGTGTCTATTCCCATGATGACGGTGGTGGCAGCAGCAGGCTTCAGCACGGGCTCCGGCTCTTTTCTGGGGCTGATTCCATCCGCAGAAGCGGCACAGGGCGAAGCAGAAGGCGAAGCTAAAGCTGAAGGCGAGGCCAAAGCCGAGGCAGAAGGTTCAGCCAAAGGAGAAGGTGAAGCACAGAGCAGCGCCGAAGGTGAAGGTGAGGCCGAGGGCGAAGCGGAGGGTGTATCGGCCAGCCTCAAGAAAGCGGTTCGCCGGCCTGAAGGCTACACACCCTACCAGGGCAATGTGGCTGATCTGAGGGCCAAGGGTAAGGAGCTGTTTAACGACACCAGCCTGTCCTCCAATGGTCTTTCTTGCGCCACTTGCCATGCAAACGGCGTAGGCTACAACGCTACCTTCAAGAACGAATATCCGCATTTTGTGGCTATGGGCCAGCGTGACTTTGGTATGGACATGGTGCATCTGGATGAAATGGTTCAGATCTGCATGGTAGCACCCATGGCGGCCGAGCCCCTCGAGTGGGGGTCCGAGGAGTTGGCTGCGCTAACCGAATACGCACGAGTTGCGCAAAAGGAATTTATCGACAAGAAATAACGCCGCTTTAAATCGGGCAAGGGGTATGAATCCTGGTGCTCCTTCCGGGAGTGGGTCAGATGGTAAAGAAGCATGCAGTACCCCGGTTGTGAATCTGTCTATATTGATATCATTGGCAGACAACCGGGGCGTTTGTTTTAGGAATGACCGCCGCGTACTAGGCAGTGACGGGGGCGGGTTGCCGTGAAAGTGTCAGGGTATCGTAATCTCGCAGCAGGAATAAGGCGGCACAGGCGGCCAGCATTGGCCAGGCAGCAAAAAATATAAGGTTGTCGAACGGCTGGAGGTATTTGCTGACTGCCGCGAAGGTGGAGACCCCGTGGAACACCAGAATGGCACCGTAGGTCCAGGTTTTAAACAGCCCGGCAACGAAGGCGAGGATCAGTGCAAGCTGGGCGATCCCCATTGTGTAAAACACGCTTTCGCCAAGGCCTCCGAGGCCATAGAACGCTGTGAAGACTTTGGCGGCGTGTTCGGGCTGAACCAGTTTGTCCAGGGTCCAGAACAAAAATACAATGAAAATACCGAGTCTGAGCAGCAGCAGGGCAAGGGGTAACTGTTTGGGCATTCCTTTCTCCTTTTGGGTTTTTGAACGATCGCTCCAGTGACAAGCGTGGTTTTAGAAAGTTCCGCCACCTGCTTCGGGAGTCGGAAATTACAAAACAGATTGTTCATGAGGAAGCCCAAAAGGCCAAGGTTCGATAGGCTATCTTTCTTTACTCAGTATTATTGCCCTCGGGTGTCCATGTTTTGAGCGCTTCGGCCACCCGCTCATCGATTCTGCGAATCATTTCTTCATTGTCGCGCCCGGATGAATGCGCTTTCAAAAGGTCTGTGCTCGCGCGCAGATTGCCAATAAAGGTTCGGCAGTGTTTGCACATCATCAGGTGCATTTTCACAGACAGGTTTTGCCGGCTGTTCAGTTCGTCATCGATGTAGTCACTGGCAATTTCGGCCAAGCCTTTGCACATTAACATTCGCCCGTCTCCTGGAAGGTTTCCACCATGAGAAAGATTTTTTGCCTCGCACGGTGTAGAAGTACCCGGAGGTTAGAGGCGCTCACATCAAGAATGTTACAGACATCTTCGGATTTGTGTTGGTGAGCCTCGTAAAGCATCAGGGCGGAGCGCTGGGTTTCCGGCAAGGTGGAAAGGTGCTTGTCCAGACAGTCGCTTAGGGCTTCGTTTTCCATCAGGGTGTCTGCAGATTCGTGAAAAATCAGTTTGGGCGGTAGGCTCCAGCGGCCATTGGATTTGAAGCGGCTAGCCAGTTCCGGGTCCAGGGTTTCGGAAAAATCGGTGCTTACTTCCCGGTTGGTGGCGCGAAGTTTGTTTTTGCAGCGGTTAGCGACAATGCGATGCAGCCAGGTTTTCAGGCCAGATCTGCCCTCGAATTTATGAATGGCGCCAATGACCGTCACCCAGCAGTCCTGAACTATTTCCTCTGCGCCGGACTGGTCCTGATAAAAACGGGCAACAGCCAGCATACCCGGGGAATACTCTCGTACCGCGTGTTTGTAGGCGGTCGCATTACCTTTTTTCAGGTCTTCGATCAGTGAAGATTCGGTATCCGGTTGCACCGATGTGTCCATGGGTTTCAGCCCTTAGTGAGTCTGAGGTTGCTGGATGTCTCTATCTACAGTGCTTCAGAATCGATAAAAGTTCCGGTATTCTGTAACGATCACTCAAAAATAATAATTCAAAATAGATGTAACTTCCAGTCGGTGTTTGTGTCTTGGTCATAACAGCGTATTGGTTTATACACTTTTAACAGGTTTGGTTATGAATCGTAAAAAGCTTTTTCTTATTATTGCTATCGTCGCAATCGTGGGCGTTTTCCTGGGTTTCGATGGGCACAAACTTCTGACATTGGAAAATCTCCAGGCGCACCAGGGGGCTCTGGCCGAATGGGTTGATCAGAACCTGTTCGTGGCGGTTGCCGGTTATGCCGCGATTTATGTCGTCGTAGCCGCACTTTCATTGCCCGGTGCAGCGATCATGACCCTGGCCGGTGGCGCTTTTTTCGGCAACCTCTATGGTCTGGCTGCGGTTTCCATTGCCTCAACCTTAGGTGCGTCTCTGGCCTTTCTCGTGGCCCGGTTCCTTATGCGTGACACTCTGCGCAAGCGCTACGCGGAAACCGTGGCGAAGATGGACCGGGGAATTTCAAAAGATGGCGCTTTTTATCTGGCCACCCTTCGATTGGTTCCGGTGTTTCCCTTTTTCCTGATCAACCTGGCCATGGGCCTCACCGCAATGAAACTGCGCACCTACGCCCTTGTAAGCTGGGTTGCCATGCTGCCGGGTACGTTTGTGTATGTGAACGCCGGAACCCAGTTGGGGCAAATCGAGTCTACTGCTGACATCGTCTCGGCCGATTTGTTGCTTTCCTTCGCGCTGTTGGGGCTTTTCCCGCTAATTGCCAAGTTTGTGGTCGGTTTTATTCGCCGCCGGAAAGTCTATGCGGGTTGGCAGAAGCCTGAGCGCTTTGATTACAACCTGCTGGTGATTGGCGGCGGCTCTGCCGGCCTTGTTTCCGCCTACATTGCCGCAGCGGTGAAAGCCAAAGTGGCGCTGATTGAAAAGCACAAATTAGGCGGCGATTGCCTCAACACCGGGTGTGTGCCTTCCAAGGCGCTGATCCGCAGTGCCAAAGCCGCAGATACTATGCGCCACGCCAATCGTTATGGGCTGGAATCTGTGCCCGTGAAGGGCTCGTTTCGAAACATCATGAACCGGGTTAAGGATGTGGTGGCAAAAATAGAGCCCCACGACTCTCCCGAGCGCTACCAAAAACTAGGCGTGGACTGCATCTTTGGCGAGGCCAGCTTCGTATCTCCCTGGGAGTTAGAAGTAAAACACAACGATGGGCGCACGGAGCGTCTAACGGCACGCAGCATAGTGGTTGCGACCGGGGGTAAGCCGGCCATGCCACCGATACCCGGACTTGACGGTATGAATCCGCTGAATTCGGACAACCTTTGGGAACTTGAGGAACAGCCAGAGCGGCTGCTGGTTCTGGGCGGCGGGCCTATCGGCTCGGAATTAGCCCACGCCTTTGCGCGCCTGGGCAGCCAGGTGATTCAGGTAGAAATGGGTGAGCGACTGTTGGCTAAAGAAGATAGCGACGTGTCAGAGCTGGTGAAGGCTCAGTTTGAGCACGATGGTGTTGACCTTCGTTTGGAACATGCGGCCAAGGAATTCGCCATTGAAGAGGGCGAGAAGGTGGTTTACTGCGAGCACAAGGGAGAGCGGGTTCGTATTGCCTTCGATCAGGTGCTGGTCGCTGTGGGCCGCGCCGCAAACACAAAAGGCCTGGGGCTCGAAAAAATCGGTATCGAAACACTGCCCAATGGAACTGTGCAGGTGGACGACGATATGAGCCTGCGCTATCCCAACGTATTCGCCTGTGGCGATGTGGCTGGGCCGTATCAGTTTACCCACGCTGCGGCTCATCAGGCTTGGTATGCGGCGGTAAATGGCCTGTTCGGCCAGTTCAAAAGCTTCAAAGTGGATTATCGCGTTATGCCCTGGGTGACGTTCACTTCGCCGGAAGTAGCCCGAGTTGGATTAAGTGAAGCCGAGGCGAAAGAACAGGGTGTGGCCTATGAAATCACTCGCTATGGTTTGGACGATCTCGACCGGGCGATTACCGACAGCGAGGACTATGGCTTTATCAAAGTGCTTACACCGCCAGGCAAGGACAAAATTTTAGGTGCGGTGGTAGTAGGCGCTCACGCCGCTGAAATCCTGGCGGAGTTCACGCTGGCCATGAAGCACGGCCTGGGCTTGAGCAAGATTTTGGGCACCATTCACCCGTACCCGACCTGGAACGAATCGGCCAAGTACGCGGCCGGTGAGTGGAAACGTGCACATGCGCCTGAAGGCATTCTGAAATTGTTGGAGAAACTGCATGGCTGGCGCCGGGGTAAAGGCCAAACTGGTCAACAGAAACGTAAAGAAGTAACTGCGGGCTGAAAAAAGTTGGGCGATGGCTGAAACAAAACCGCATCGCCCGTGTCCGAGCACCCTTATTCTTGAACTATCGAGGAGCAACTATGCCCCTGATCGAAACCCGACCGGCCCGCAGTAAGCGTATTCCGGCTGTGGAAGTGCTGGAGTCCAGAGCCTTCGACAGCTGGACTCATACCCGTAGTGGCGATCCCCGGGGGTACATTGACGCCAGCAAGCTGAAAGAGCTATGGATCCACACAGGCACCGCCTGCAATTTGGCCTGCCCGTTTTGCTTGGAAGGTAGCCACCCCGGTGATGGCCGTATTCCCGGCATGAAGTTGAGCGATGTGAAGCCGTTTATTCACGAAGCCATTGATATGGGCGTGGAGCAGTTGTCTTTCACCGGCGGCGAGCCGTTCGTAATTCGCGATTTTGTGAATATTTTGGATTACGCCAGCCATCATCGCCCCTGCTTTGTGCTTACCAACGCTACCGAACCTTTGCTCAAACGCAGGCACCAGGTATTGCCTCTGTTGGATAACCCCTACCCGATACATTTCCGTGTGAGCCTGGATTTTCCCGATCGCGCCCGCCACGACAAGGATCGAGGTGACGGCAGTTTTGATCAGGCGCTGGAGGGAATTCATTGGCTGGTCGAACAAGGCTTCAAGGTTTCAATTGCCCGTCAGACAGATGCCAATGAAGTGCCTGCGAAGGTAGAGACGGCATTTCGCGAGATATTCCGCGAATGGCAGATTCCGGAAAACCTGGCGTTTACGGCGTTCCCGGATTTGGGTACCCCGGGGTCAGAGGACGGTAGCCCGGAGATTACCGAGAATTGCATGGAGAAGTTCCCTACCGTCGATAGCCGTGCGCATTTCATGTGTACGTACACGCGGATGCTGGTGAAGAAAGGTGATGCGGTACGGGTTTATGCATGCACGTTGGTGGATGATGACCCGGAATACGATCTGGGCGGCACGCTGGCGGAGAGTATGGGTGAGCGGGTTATGTTGCGACACCATCGGTGCTTTTCCTGTTATCGATATGGGGCTAGTTGCTCGGCGCCTGGTTAAACGAGGAAATAAACAAAGTGAACATCACAGAAGCCTCCCTATTTTGGGGGTTCTTGCTGGTTTATGGCGTGGTTATGTACGTTCTGTCGCCGAAAAGCAGGAACGCGAACTCTTTTTACAAAGGCGCGGATGATCAGGGTAATCCGGTTAGTCAGTGGTCGCTTACGGCCAGTATTTTTATCAGCTGGATTTTTGCCAAGTCGGTGACCAATGCGGCCAATCTGGGGGCGACATACGGGGTAACCGGCGGTTTGGCTTATGCCAGTTACTGGCTGTCGATTCCGGTGGCCGGATACATTATTTATCTGATTCGTACGCAAACAGGTGCGCGCAGCCTGCAGGATTTTCTTACGTCGCGGTTTGGACGTTTTGCGGGGCTGGCGTTTGCGGCGGCCATTCTGATTCGGTTGTATAACGAAGTATGGAGTAACACGGCGGTTGTGGGTGGTTATTTCGGGCTTCCCGGAGAGTGGGAGTATTACGTTGCGGCTATGGTGTTCACGGCGTTTACCCTGGCTTACAGCCTGAAGGGCGGGTTGCGATCCTCCATTTTTACCGATGTCATTCAAACCTTTGTATTTGTGTTCTTCCTTGGCGCTGTGCTGTTCATGATTATCCCCACCAACGATACCTCTGCGTTGCTCAGCGAGGGCGAGTTCCGGTTGAACGCCGGGGTTGATTTGTTACTGGTGGCGCTGTTGCAGATGTTCAGCTACCCGTTCCACGACCCGGTACTGACGGATCGGGGTTTTGTGAACAACGAAAAAACCATGCTCAAAAGTTTTGTAGTTGCAGGCTTGCTGGGTTTTGTAGCGGTGTTTGTGTTCAGCCTGGTAGGGGTTCACGCGCGCCTGAACGGTATTGATGTCATGGGCAATGCGCCGGTGGCGGTAGGGCAGTCCCTGGGGCTGGCTGCGCTGTTTTTCATGAGTGTGGTGATGATGACCTCTGCGGGTTCAACTCTGGATTCTACGTTTACCTCACTCGCCAAGTCGCTGGCGGTTGATCTGCCACGACTGGTGCGGCGGGCAAAAGATCGCCTGCCCAGTATGCGGGTAGGTGCGGTGGTGATGATCATATTTTCGGTGATTGGCAACCTGCCGATGTTTGCCGGAACGGATATTCTCAAAGCCACCACGGTTTCGGGCACCATGGTTATGGGGCTCGCGCCGGTGTTTTTGTTTTATGGATTCACCCGCTGGTCGCCGTGGAGCTTTCATCTCAGTTTTTGGACGGGCTTGGGGCTGGGCGTTTTGCTGGCTGCCGGGCTGGTTCCAGCGAGTTGGGCTATCGGGGATGGCAACTACGCGACCCTGTTAGGCGTTAACGCCTACGGGTTCCTTATCTGCTCTGCTGGATTCTTTGTGCCGCTGGCCGTGCGCAAGTTGGCCGGGAAGTCTCTGGCGGCAAGCGGGGTAAGATGATGGAGGGGCGCAGTTGTCCGTTGGCTTACCGCTATCAACCTGGCTCTTTGTGTGATGAAGCAACACAGGTTACCGAAGATGTTCTGTATGTCATCGGCGGGTTATATGGCAATCCGTTTGCACTCAATGAAATTGAAAACATGGCGCGAGCCGAAGAACGCCGGGGGCTTCGCGTAAAGCTGGTTTTTAACGGTGATTTCAACTGGCTTAACGCCAGTGATGAACTGTTCCGCGATATTAACCGCCGGGTACTGAGCCACACGGCCAGTCTGGGCAATGTGGATTACGAGCTGGCGACTCCGAACTCCGGTGCCGGATGCGGTTGTGCCTACCCTGAATTTGTTGATCAGGGTGTGGTTGAGCGCTCCAACCAGGTTATGGTCAGGCTTCAGAAACTTGCCGAAAAACACCCGGATATTCAGAAACAATTGGCTGCTCTTCCGCGATATTGCTGCTTGTTATTTGGAGGCCTAAAGGTTTCGGTGTTGCATGGTGATCCGGAATCTTTGGCGGGCTGGGGGTTGGCTCATGAGTCCTTCGTTGCGAATAACGGACAGAGGCTTGAGGGGTGGTTTCGGGCGTCGGGGGCGGACATGATGGTTTCAACCCATACCTGCCTGCCCGTGCTCTGGTCGGGTGAGGTAGACGGGCACCCACGCTTGGTGGCCAATAATGGCTCGGCCGGCATGGGTAACCTGAGCGCTGATCCCCGTGGATTAATTACCCGAGTAAGCCGCATGGCCCCGGAAGATGAGGCCGTTGCTGGCTTGGTGCATGCCGGCCTGCACGTGGATCTGATGCCAGTAGACTACAATGTCGACGCTTGGCTTGCTGAGTTTGATCGCCTTTGGCCTGCGGGTTCGCCTGCGGCCAGATCCTACCGCTCGCGCCTTCTTGAAGGCACCTCCCTCGCTGCGAAAGATCTTGTGTTTCCTTCTGATTTTTAATCTTTCTGCTCCTGACGAATGATGTGATCCGGTCTATTATTGGGGGGTCGGTTGTGGCTTCCGAGGGAGCTTTTGGTCAGCCCGACTTGAAATATATTTTGTGGTCTATATAATTTAACCCTAACTTTTTCAAGGCGAACGACTCTCGTTATGACATCAGAAGGATCGAATACCACCGCCATCACCCTACGTACACCTATCAAGGATGATGGCTTCAGGCTCCACCAGTTGATTGCAGAGTGCCCTCCTCTGGACGCCAACTCCATTTACTGCAACCTCCTGCAGTGCAGCGACTTTGCCGAGACAGGCGTAGCTGCGGAGAAGGACGGCGATCTGGTCGGCTTTATCTCCGGGTACACCCCCCCTAAAAAGCCCGAAACCGTGTTTGTGTGGCAGGTAGCGGTTCACGAGAAAGGTCGTGGGCAGGGCTTGGCCAAGCGGATGTTGAAAGAAATTGTGGCCCGGGACGCGTGTAAAAACGTGACCCACATGGAAACCACAATTACCGCAGATAACGAAGCTTCATGGGCATTGTTTCGCTCGTTTGCACGAGATATGGGCGCTGAAATTGTCCACCATGAGCACTTCGAGAAAGACGCCCACTTTGGCAGCCAGCACGATTCTGAATTTCTGCTGCGCATTGGGCCGTTCACCACGTAACTCTTCATCGAGTGACTCTTTACCGGGTAACTCTGAGACCTTTTTTGGGGCGTTCTTTAAGGGGCACTTTATCTGCCCACGTACCCCAATCTCAGAGCCATCATTAAAGAATTCTATTTAAGAAGCCGAACAGGCTAAGAGGAAATATAATGGACGTTTTCAAGAATGAATCCGAAGTACGCGTATACAGCCGTGCCTTTCCAGTGGTTTTCAATCGCGCCAAGAACGCGCACCTTTACACTGAAGACGGCAAGCAATACCTGGATTTTCTGGCCGGCGCCGGTTCCCTGAACTACGGCCACAACAACGATACCCTGAAAAAAGCACTGCTTGAGTACATTGAGTCAGACGGTGTAAGCCAAGGCCTGGACTTGTACACCACCGCCAAGCACGGCTTTATGGAAGCCTATAAGAAATACATTCTGGATCCCCGTGGTCTGGACTACAAAATGCAGTTTACCGGCCCAACCGGTACCAACAGCGTAGAGGCAGCTTTGAAGCTGGCCCGTAAAGTGAAAGGCCGTACTGGTATTATCTCGTTCACCAACGGCTTTCACGGTGTAACCATGGGCGCGGTTGCCGCAACCGGTAACAAGCATCACCGAGGGGGCGTTGGTGCGCCGCTAAGCAACGTCGACTTCATGTTCTATGACGGCTACCTGGGTGAAGATGTAGACACTCTGGCAGTTATGGACAAACTGCTTTCTGACAGTTCCTCGGGTGTTGAAACACCGGCCGCAGTGATCGTGGAAGCGGTTCAGGGCGAAGGTGGTTTGAATGCTGCTCGTGCCGAGTGGTTGAAAGGGCTGGAAGCCCTGTGTAAGAAACACGACATGCTGCTTATTCTGGATGATATTCAGGCGGGTAACGGTCGTACTGGTGATTTCTTCAGCTTCGAGTTTGCGGGTATCAAGCCGGATATCGTAACGGTGTCCAAATCTTTGAGTGGCTACGGCCTGCCCATGGCACTGGTACTGTTCAAGCCGGAACTGGACATCTGGACCTCGGGTGAGCACAACGGCACTTTCCGTGGTAACAACATGGCGTTTATCACGGCTCGAGCTGCGGTAGAGACATACTGGAAAGATGACAGCTTCTCCAATGAAGTGAAGGAAAAGACCCAGGTGTTGGGCGATGCGTTGCAAGCTATTTGCGATAAGTACCCGGGTCAGTTCAAAATGAAAGGACGCGGTTTAATGCGGGGCATTGAAGCGACCAACGCGGATGTTACAGGCCCGATTACCAAGCGTGCCTTTGAGCACGGACTGATCATTGAGACCAGTGGTCCGAATGATGAAGTTATTAAATGCCTGATGCCGCTTACAACCAGCAAGGAAGACCTGAAACTGGGTGGCGAGCTGCTGGCAAAAAGTGTGGATGAAATCATGCAGGAAGGAGTCAGCAAGGCGTCGTAACGCGCTCTGTTACTACGCACATTCATTCTGCAGGGTAGCCAAGGTAGAACTATGACTAGTCAATTACATACCGTCGAGAAAATAGGCGGCACTTCAATGAGCAACTACGAAGCCGTGCGCGACAACATTATTGTCGCGAGTCGTAGCAAGGAAGAGCTCTATCAGCGCATCTTCGTGGTGTCTGCCTACAGCGGCGTGACCAACGAGTTGCTGGAACATAAGAAAACCGGCGAGCCGGGAGTTTACGCGCTGTTCGCCGATGCAGAGTCCGATTGGGCGTGGGGTGACGACCTTACGAAGCTGATAAAGTTTATTACGGATATCAATGGTGAGCTGTTTGAAGATCCAATGCTGAAGCAACAGGCGGATCAGTTCATTACCGACCGAATTGAAGGCGTTCGCGGTTGTCTTATCGATCTTCAGCGCCTTTGCTCTTATGGCCAGTTTCAGCTGGAAGAACATTTGCTAACGGTTCGCGAAATGCTTGCGGGCATTGGCGAAGCCCACAGTGCGTTTAACACCACCCTGAAGCTCCAGCAGGAGGGTGTTAATGCACGTTTTGTGGATCTTACCGGTTGGCGCGATACTGAGTTGCTACCGCTGGATGAAAAGCTTAAACAAGCTTTCGATGCCGTAGATTTAACCCGCGAGCTGCCCATCGTAACCGGCTATGCTCAGTGCAAAGAAGGCCTGATGCGCACCTTTGATCGGGGTTACAGTGAAATGACATTCAGCCGTGTGGCCGTTATTACTGAGGCCCGGGAAGCCGTCATTCACAAGGAGTATCACCTGAGCTCCGCAGACCCCAATATTGTGGGCGCTGAAAAAGTAGTACCTCTGGGCCGCACAAATTACGACGTGGCAGACCAGCTGGCAAACCTGGGTATGGAAGCCATTCACCCCCGTGCCGGCAAGGGCCTGCGCCAGTCGGAGATTCCGCTGCGAGTGATGAACACCTTTGAGCCAGAACACACTGGCACCCTGATCACCGGCGATTATGTGAGCGAAAAACCACAGGTTGAGATTATTGCCGGCGCCAAGGGCGTATTTGCTATTGAGGTGTTTGATCAGGACATGCAAGGTGAGCCGGGTTCAGATCGCCGCATTCTGGAGATCCTGAGCCGCTTCAAAGTGCGCTTCATGTCAAAAGACACCAACGCCAACACCATTACCCATTACGTGGGCAGCACGCTCAAGCACGTTAAACGTGTGGTGAGTGCGCTGAGGCAGGAGTTTCCAAACGGTGAGATCAGTACCCGCAAAGTGGCGATGGTTTCAGCCATTGGCAGTGACATAAAAGTACCTGGCATTCTCGCGCGCTCCGTTAAAGCTCTGGCCGACGAGAAAATCAGCGTACTGGCACTGCATCAGTGCATGCGCCAAGTGGATATTCAGTTTGTGGTTGATGAAGACAACTATGAGAGAGCGATCATTGCTCTGCACGGTGTCCTTATCGAACCCCATAACCATGAGTACGCCATTGTTGCGGCCTGAGTGGTGAGAGCCCGGGTGGATTCTTTTACAGGCAAGGTCGCTTGTGAAGAATCCACCTTTGGCTTGAGGCGGTTTATTTTGTAATTGCCCGGCGAAACCAGGTCTTCCGTCTTTAAAGACTGTGGCTTGAATGGAGCAAAAAGAACCAGGCGCCAACAGTCAGCTGACAGGCTACTGCCACAAGGGTCAGAACAAGCCGTAGGCGCAGATACCAAGCGGGCCAGTACACCCGCATCCAGTATGCGTCGGTCACATACAGGCCAAGGTAGGCAAGGGTATAGAGTACAACTTGTACCGGTGTACTCAGCAGCAGGCCAACACCTGCGGTAACAAAAAACACCTGGCTTAGCAGCATGATTGCCAGAGGCGACAACGGGTAGCAGCGGTTATCCAGCTGCATGGCTATGGGCCAGTAAACGCCCGCCATAAAAGCCAGAATGCCTGCGCTGTAGAGATAAAAATAGCTGAGCAGAGAAACGCTGTGTTGTGGCAGCGCTAAAAGAGCCGCGACGCAGGCAATGAAGGGTATCAGCCCTGCCATCCCTACCAGAATTGCCAGTCTCGCTACTGAAATCACGCTTTTCGCCCCTGAACTTGCGGTCTCTGAGCCCGGCGACTTACTGTGAAGCCCCAGGATATCTAATTACTCAGAACCTACGAGTGCGTGGGCATTTAAGATCATTGGGCGAGTGAACGACACTGCGTGTGCTGCGGGCAATAAACCATGTGGTCGTTGACCATACCGGTAGCCTGCATAAACGCGTAGACAATGGTTGGGCCTACAAACGTAAAGCCGGCGCGTTTCAGTGCCCGGGACATGGCTTCGGATTCTGGCGTGGTAACCGGTACTTCATCAAAGGTGCGCCAGTTGTTCTGGACGGGGCTGTTGTCCACAAACGACCAAAGAAACTCAGAAAACCCGGTGCCACTTTCCTGTAGGCCCAGAAATCCTCTGGCGTTTTTGATGATCGACTGCACCTTCAGTTTGTTCCGCACAATGCCGGGGTTCGTCAGCAGTTCGGCGACTTTGGAATCATCGTACCGAATGATCTTTTCCGGATTGAAGTGGTCATAGGCGGCACGATAGCTTTCCTGTTTGCGTAAAATGGTGATCCAGCTCAGGCCTGCCTGCTGGCCGTCGAGGCAAAGTTTTTCAAACAGAGCCAGATCATCGAATTCGGGCCTACCCCAAACCGTGTCGTGGTAATGCACATAGAGCGGGTCGGTGCCGCACCATGGGCAGCGCTCTGTGGGTGCTTTATCTTGCTGGGAAACGGGCATGTTTTGGCCTTTCGGTGCGATTTCAGGGCTAAGACTTTGCATGAATTTTGCGCTGGAACATGGGCTCCCAGTGCGTATCCAGTGGTTCTGCTGTGCTCAGACTGTAGTCATCAAGGGGCGGTTCCAGCAAAGTGATAGACGGCCATGAACTGTGTTGGTTGCTTGCAGTTTGCCTGTGCACCAGTGTGCATAGAAAGCCCTCTGTGTAAAAGGCGCTGGCTTGCCAGTGGTCGTCTGGCTGGTCGCCGTAGAGCTCAAAATTCCTCCGTACTTCCAGAGTTTGCAGGTTGCCTGCAATGCCCCGGCCAGTCGCCTTCAGCCAGGCTTCTTTCAAGGTCCAGACCCGGAGAAAGGTGTGGGGGTCGTCGTCCTGAAACAACCACTCCTGCTCAATGGGAGAGAACCACCGCTTAACCACTTTCTGCCACTGAGGGTGTCGCTTACTGGGCTCAATATCTATACCTAGCGCAGAACCATAGTGGGTGCTGCAGGCAGACAGCCCGTGGCTATGACTTAGGGAGAGGTGCCAGCCCGCGGGGCTGGCAGAGGTGGTTGGGCGTCCTTCCACCGGCCAGCACTGATCTGGCGGAACAGAGCCTGCTTTGCTTAGCGCCTGGCGTATCAGCCAACGGCTGGTGAGAAACTCTGAAGCTCGGGAGCCGCTGAGTCCGGCAAGTTTTTGGCGTTCGTGAGGTGTCAGCCAACCCGGCACAACAGCCGGCACTTGCCCTGCGTGGTGGCACAATTTGATGGTAGGCTTCTGCCGCACGCGGGCCAAATCAGGGTTGAAGTCGTTGGATGAGCCAGTCATTGCCTTCCCTCACGTATTCAAAACGGTCGTGGAGGCGGCTGGGACGGCCCTGCCAAAATTCGATGCGCTCGGGAACAACTCGATAACCACCCCAAAAACCAGGCAATGGCACCTCGCCTTCGCTGAATTTGCGCCTCATCTCTGCCACCTTCTGTTCCAGTAGCCCTCTTGAGGTAATAGCTTTACTTTGCTCAGACACCCAGGCGCCTATCTGGCTGCCTCTTGGGCGCGAGGCGAAGTACTTCAGGGATTCGGTTTTGCTGACTTTCTCTACCTTGCCTTGAATACGCACCTGGCGGTTTAGTCCAATCCAAGGGAATAACAGAGCCGCTCTGGGGTTTTCAGCAATTTCGTGGGCCTTGCGGCTTTCATAGTTGGTGTAGAACACAAACCCGCGCTCATCAAAGTATTTCAGCAGAACCGTGCGCAAATCGGGCATGCTGTCGGCACCGCTGGTGGCCAGTGACATGGCATTGGGTTCGAGAATGCCAGCCTCGCGGGCGTTGCCGAACCAGATTTCGAACTGCTGGAACGGGTCATCGCTCAGTGCTTCGCGATCGAGCCCTTCACTTTCAAAGTCGCGACGCATATCGCCGATGTCCATAAACGCCTATCCTTGTTCGCCAAAAACCAGAAAAGTAGTATTAAAAAAGATGGCCAAAAAAGTCTGATACGACCGCTCAGGATATAGAGATCAGTTTAACCTGTCAGCGATTGCTGCATAGTGGCTGACAAATCGGTGCTGGGCCTACTATCCTTAGGTATTGGCTTCTTAGTTTCAGACTCCACCGTCGGAAAGGAGAAATCCGTGGCCCAAAGCCATAAACGCAGCCGTCTTGCCAGAAACCTGGTAATCGGAGCGCTCGTACTCATCGTGTTATACAGCCTGGCTGGTTTTTTGCTGCTCCCTTGGTGGCTGAAGCGTGCGCTGCCTGATCAACTGGAGCAAAACATGGGCTGGCAGGCTGATGTTGGGGATATCAGCAGCAATCCGTTTGCGCTGAGTATCGAAGCTCTGAACCTGTCGGCACAAGATAGTGATAACGAAAAGGTCGTTGGGTTTGATCGCTTGTATATCAATCTCAATTTCTTTGAGCTGGTTCGTGGCATTGTTGGGTTTGAGGCCATCGAACTTGAAGAGCCGTTTATCCGTCTGGATTTGCTTGAAGACTATAGCGTGAATTTTGCCCGGGATTTTCAGGCGGCCAGCGCAAGGGATAGTGGCAAGCCGGCAGCGCAACCTGAGCCTGAGGAAGATCAAGCCCCGCCTGCGCTGTATTTTCAGCAGCTAACCGTAAACGGTGGCGAGTTGTTGTTCCGGGATTTCACTCAGCCAGACATGGCCGAGTTCCGGGTTACACCGCTGGACCTGACGTTGAGCGATCTGGCTACCTGGCAACGGGAGGGCCGCAGTAGCGACTATCACCTGCAGGCTGCCCTGGGCAGCCAGACTGTTGAGTGGCAGGGCAACCTCAGTGTTACACCGCTTTACTCCAACGGCAACCTGTCTATCTCTGGCGTGGATCATAAAACCATTGGGCATTTCCTTGCGCCCTATCTGCCCTATGATTTGCGCGGAGGCAAAGTAACGGTGAGCTCAGATTATGAGGTGCAAGCCGGTGACGTTCTAACCCTGTCTACCCGCAACGGCCGCTTGTCGGTGAAGGATCTGGCCGTTGCGCCGAATAAGCAGAGCGAGCAACCCCGCCTGACAACCGCGGCCATTGCCATTGATGCCATCGGGTTTGATCTTAATACCCGTGAGGCCACGATGGGCGAGGTCTCGCTGGAGCAGCTCGATGTTGCGTTGGCGCGGAACAAGGCCGGAGAGATTGACTGGCTTGCCGCGCTGGATGCCTTTGCCCAGAGCGATAATACAAGCGAGTCGGAACCAAAAGCACCAACAGCGGCGGAAAGTCCTTTCCGCTGGTCGCTGGGAGGTATCCGCGTTTCTGATGGACGTGTGCTCTGGCAAGACCAGCAGCCGGACTCGCCCGCAGAACTGGCGCTGGAGCAGGTATCGCTGACCATAGGCGACATAACCAGCGCGATGGAATCACAAGTGGCATACCAACTGCAAGCGGCTCTGGCCAGTGGTGGCAAGCTTTCCCTTAAGGGCCAGCTTACCCCGCAGCCTTTCACGCTGGAGGCGGCTATTTCCGGCTCTGGGGTGCTACTGGCGGCGTTTGAACCGTATTTGCAGGAGTCTGTTAACCTTGCGGTTGCAGGTGGCACACTGGGGCTGGATGGAAACCTGGATTTAGACGGCCAGCAGGAACCTTTAACCGGAACCTTTAGTGGTACTGCGGAGGTGTCTGGGTTGAGCCTTCAGTTGCCGGGCAGCAAAGAGCGTCTGATTTCATGGCAAACGCTGCGCTTGGCACCTATTGAATACAACGTGCACCCGGCCAGACTGGAAATCGGCACGGTTACCCTCGCCCAGCCGGCTGTTAATTTGGTCCGCAACACCAACAGTGTTCACAATATAGCGCAGATTGTATTGCCGCCTGAGGCTGGAGATACCTCTACCGCGCAACAGGAGAGCACGGGCGAAGAGGCTCAATTCATCTTTCGTATTGGCCAGTTAATGGTTGAGAAAGGCGCGCTCGACTACACCGATCGCACACTGGACCCGGCTTTTACAACGTCGGTCGATCAGCTCAATGGTTCGGTTACCGGCTTGAGCAACGTATCACCCCAGCAAGGCAAAGTGTCCCTGAACGGTCGAGTGGATGGCAGTGCCAGCGTCGAATTTGACGGCACGATTGCCACCCTGGGGACCGAAGAGACCAGCCACCTGAAACTGACCCTGAAAGATCTCTCGTTACCGGCACTGTCACCCTACTTGGGTCGATATCTGGGTTATGGCATCGACAGCGGTAAACTGGAATTGGATCTGGATTATGAAATTACCGGCAGCCAGATAGATGCTTCGAACCGGGTGATAATGGACCGTTTCGGCTTGGGGCAGGCCATTGCCAGCCAGGAAGCGATTAATGCACCGGTGAAGCTCGGGCTAGCACTACTTAAAGATAGTAACGGCGTGATTGAGGTAAACCTGCCAATTAGCGGGGATATGGCCAGCCCTGAGTTCAGCGTGGGCCAGGTGGTTATGAGAACGTTCGTGAACTTGCTGGCCAAGGCGGCTACATCGCCGTTCAGTGTGCTGGGTTCAATTGCCGATCTTGCGGGCCTTAGCGGCGAAGAGTTGGGCCAGATGAGCTTTGAGCCAGGCACCGCTAAACTGGCTCAGGGCGAGGCCGAGAAGCTGGCTGTGCTGGCGGACGCTTTGCTGGACCGACCGAATCTTTTGTTGAATATCCGCGGTGGTGTTTCGCCGTCTGCTGATGGGTTGGTGCTTTTGCGTGATGAGTTGGCAGCAAGCCAAGGCGACGAGTTGACCGAGCAAGCCTGGCAAGAAGCTCGCAAGGCCTATCTGGCGGGGGAGCGGACACTGAACGCACCTGAAGTACTGAACAATCTAGCCAACGCGCGGGGTGCTACGGTTCAGGAAATACTGCGGGACACTCACGGTGTGCCAGCCAGTCAGTTATATATGCTCGATCCCTCGCGCAATGCGCAGGTGTCGGATGATGGCAACGTCATCGTCGGGTTTACTCTGGACGCTCGTTAAGGTGTTCAAGCATTACACAACGGCAGTCATAAGGATCAAAGCGCGTGCCCAAGGCCAGTAGTCATTTTTTTGCTTATGTTTCCCGGCTGCGGTGGATCAAGCGTTGGGGGTTGATGCGCAACGCCATTGAGGAAAACGTAGCAACCCATTCCTGGGAAGTGGCCACCCTGGCCCACGCACTGGCGCTGATTCGCAACCGGCACTTCGGCGGACAGGTGAACGCAGATAAGATTGCCGCGGCTGCGTTGTATCACGATGCAACCGAGGTGATAACAGGTGATATGCCCACGCCCATAAAATACCATTCCAAAGTTATGCGCGAGGCCTTCGGCGACATTGAACACAAAGCCGAGGCGGAATTGTTGGCGTTGCTACCGGAAGACTTGCGTGAGGATTTTGCACCCTATCTTCAGGAATCCCAGTTACCAACTGAGGATCGCGAACTGATCAAAGCAGCAGACCGCTTGTCGGCCTGGCTGAAATGCCAAGCGGAAGTGCGCGCGGGTAACCGTGAGTTTGAGCCTGCTGAGAAGCAGATTAGGCAAAAGCTTGAGCAGGAGGGGTTGCCAGAGGTGACCTATTTTATGAAAGTGTTCGCACCTAGCTACGACGAGCCGCTGGACAACCTGCTGGGCTGATGCCAGCAAGTTGTCCACGGATTTGCGAGTCTTAGAGGTTGCCGGCGCCACCAACCAGCCCGCCACGCAGGCCGTCTTTTTGCAGCGACTGACGAACCACATCGTCTGGGCTGCCGGCCAGTTCCCGGAACATTCCCATAGAACCCAACAGAGCAGAAGACTCGTAGGGTACAAACACCCGTTCGCCGTCTTTTGCCATATTCGGCAATACCTTGATGTAGCTTTGCCCCAACAGATAGCCGATAACCGTCTGTTTGTTGTCTTCAGAATCGCCAATGGCGCTCAGTACCAAGCGAATGGATTCCTGCTCACCCTGCGCTCGCAAAATGGCAGATTCTTTGTCGCCCTGGGCGTTAAGAATAGAGGATTCCCGCTGGCCCTGTGCCTTGGCGATCGCTGCGGTCTTTTCACCTTCTGCTTCGGTAACCGTGGCCCGGCGCTTACGCTCTGCTGCCATCTGCAGACGCATGGCGTCTTCTACTTCTTCTGGCATGTTGATGTCTTGAACTTCTACCCGCGTGAGCTTTACACCCCATTTGGAGGCCGCCTCTTCCATTTCGGCCTGAATGGCGTTGTTTACCTCGGCACGGGACTCGAACAGCTTGTCCAGTTCCATTTTACCTACCACCGAACGCAGCGTGGTTTTGGCCAGTACTTCAACCGCCTGGCTCATGTTGGCCACCTCATACACCGCGCGGCGAGGATCTATGATCTGGTAGTAAAGCGCACCGTTGATCTTAACGGTCACGTTATCGGTGGTTACCACCGGCTGCCCGGGGAAATCCATGACGGTTTCCCGGCGGTCAATGCGAACTTCATCGGTGGTCATCGGGTGGTATTCCTCGCCCATGCGCATGTAGCGGATCATGGTGATGGGGCGGGGCCGCTCAACAAAGGGAATGATGATGTTCACGCCGCTTTCCAGAACGCGGTTGAACGAACCCAGGCGCTCAATAACCATAACTTCTGACTGCCGGATAATCACCAGCCCTTTGGCAATGATGAAGATGCCGATGGCGACAACGATCAGGCTGATAATAAGCCCCGGTGAAATAAACGATTCCATGCTTACTGCTCCTTGTGTGTAGCTGTTTGGACAATGGCGGTGGTGCCATCAAATTGCTTAAAAATAACCTCGGTTCCCTCTGGGAAATCGGTAGCCCCGGTATTGTCGTCTCTCAAGCGATAAAAGTCGCCGTTAACTTTGATGCCTGCTGCGCCGTCGAAATCTCGCTTTAGTGTGCGGTATCGCTTGCCGTGCTCGACGCCGGTACCAGTGGTTCCGTAAGCCACACCCTTGGGGGTAAAGCATGGCCGGATCCAGCGGATAGCGATGGGCACCAGCAGGCCCGAGAATACACCCATGCCAACCAGTTGCCACTCGAATGACATGCCGACGTAAGCCAGTACCGCCGTCAGAGCAGCAGCGATAGCCAGTGCCAGCAGCAAAAGCACGCCGGAGGTCAGCTCAGCCAGCCCCAGCACAAGGGCCAGAATCAACCAGAAATGCGTAATACTCCATTCCATACAGAAAATCCGCAGGTTCAGGGTTTAAGAAATCCGTGAGATCGAACTCCCGGAGGATGGATTGTACCGAAAAGCTTAGGCTGAGTCCGAGTGGCCCGGGCGCCGTGCAACATCGAAATCGAAAGCCATATGCTGATCAGCGGGAGTTGTTAGAGTATCTTCTTTCATCAGAACAACACACAACAAGAGGCTGGTGGCCATGAAAGATCTGAAAAACAAAGTGGCGGTGGTGACCGGGGCTGGTTCCGGTATTGGGCGAGCGCTCGCCAAAGCATTGGCCATGCGCGGCTGTAGGCTGGCGCTGTCGGATGTTAACGAGGAAGGGTTGGCAGAAACGGCTGCAGCTATCGAGGGCTCGGAGGTCAGAACTTACCGGTTAGACGTGGGTGACAGAGACGCAATTTACGCCCATGCCGCAGAGGTGGCAAAGGATTTTGGCCAGGTTAACATCATCATCAATAACGCAGGTGTTGCACTCTCAGCGTCGGTGAGGGAGATGACAGATGCTGATTTCGAGTGGATCATGAACATCGACTTCTGGGGCGTTGCCCATGGCACTCGTGCTTTCCTTCCACACCTGATTGCCTCTGGTGATGGC
>Ga0098040_1000074_pt1 | contig 50567 bp, 36 predicted proteins | sample 7_EtaG_FD_75065 | JGI IMG/M metagenome (GOLD analysis project Ga0098040, IMG submission 75065) | Marine viral communities from the Subarctic Pacific Ocean - 7_ETSP_OMZ_AT15161 metaG | ecosystem: Environmental > Aquatic > Marine > Oceanic | place: Pacific Ocean | collected 2015-01-08
AGCGTCTGCGATGGGGGTTAAGGCGTCCTGACGACTGCTGTTTTTCAAGTTTCCATCGTGGTTTCCGAGGATAACATAGGTCGGGGCGATATCAGCAAGACTGCTAAAGAAATCAGAGCACATTTCCACGAACTCTGGACTGATTTGTGTTTTTGTGTGGGCAATATCTCCACAATGTACAATGTAGTCTGGCTTTTCTTTTCTCAAGATGTCGTATAATTTTTCGAATACAATTTTATATTCATAATGATATTTCAAATTTTTGATATGCGTGTCCGCAATGTGAGCAAACTTCAAACTTTCTCTCCTATAAGTCAAAAATTGCGGAGATTAATGTATCTTCTTCATTAATCCCCGGAGCTTCTTGGCTTAATTTTTTTACTTCTTCTTTGGACATATCGCCTACGTCCCTCTCATCATCGTATTGCAATTCTCGTACTTCAATACCGTACTTAAAAAATAATCTTTTGATGTTATTGGCTTTGTATTTTGCATCTGGGTCTAATGCCAACAAAACCGGCGTATTGTTCTGGACTATCTTTTTGAATAATCTAGATGTTTCTCTAATTGTTGAGCCCAAAATAGGAACCGCATTATCTGCCTTGACGGCATCAAACGCTCCTTCAACAATTGTGACCTCTTTATCAAAATCGATATATAATTCATTGAATACGATATCGCGACTGACTGGAGGATTTTTATATCTTCTATAATCGTCTGTAAATGTTCTTGCTATGAAATAATTTAAGTCTCCGTTTTCGTTAAATGATGGGATTATGATCCTTCCCTTGAATGGGCCATCGGAACAAAAGCCGATTTTCCACTTTAGGATGTCCCCTCTGCCAATGTCTCGCCCCTCAAGGTACCGCAGGGGTGCCTTAAATTTGCAGTTTCCAGTTAGGGTGTGAAAATTTGGAGGCATTTCAACTATTTGTTCGAAATTGTCTTCCCCCTCTTCCTCGAAAAGACTTTCGAAGTCATTTAGATCGGTTTTCTCGCCAGAAAACGCCTTCCATGCTTCTCGATCCTTTTGTGAACCAAACTTTCGAACCAATCGATAAAGATTTCTACCCTTCTGATCACAAATCCAGCACTTGTAGACACCCCTTTGGATGTTGACAGAGAATTTCCTCTTGTGATGCTTACAAAACGGACATTGAAATAAATGCTCGTTGTTTGATTTATGAGATTTCCCAAGAAAGCTCGTTATAATCGAAAGCTTTTCGTCCATAATAATAATATAACATAACCACCACTACTTGTCAAGAATTATTTTACGATTCAGGGAGTGCGCTGTCGTAACCCGAGACATAAGAGGTATTTACTGAATCCGAAGTTGATACAACCGCCTGACTAGAGGTAGCATCAACTACTTTTCCTCCGACTTTTTTCGTTGTTTGTTGAGCCCAATCGACCAAGTCGGCTTTTATATTAGAATCTGTTAGGATTGCGAGATCCTTGGTCAACTGGGCTTGGCTGGCGCAAAACTCCTCGTCTGCTTCGCACAATTGTCCAGCAAATTCTAGCGCCTTTTTTGCTACGGTGGTTCCCATTTGCCCTATTTCTGCGGCGTTATCATCAAGTTCGCTCAAGATCTTCATTGCTTGTTTCGTGTTTTTTGCGGCGCGTACCTTCTTTTCCGCCATATAGAGCATCGACATGGCGTCATGAGCATCCTTGGTATGTGCATCGGCTTCGGTCGCGAACTCCACTGCCATACTGGAAAAAGAGCCGTCATTAGTTTGAGCGGCCAGAGTTTTTATGGCCATTGTAGAATTTGAATCTCCAACTTCGTCCGCCAATTGTAAAATGGCGCGTCCGATTGCGTTTGAAATATCTTTTACATCGTCGGCCCATTCCAGATTTTCAATTATTTCATTTAGCTGCCTTTTTAGAGATTCAGCCATAGCTTCTGCACTCTCTTTGCCAGCTTTGACCTTATTCATGACTAGGTCTTTTCCCTTTTTAAACCCCTTCTTGGCCGCAGTACCCACAACAATTCTTGCAGCCCTCTTGAGGGCGAAAGGAACTATAACATAGAAGGCCGGGAACCAAATAGAAAGAGTTGCCAAAGCCAAACAGAGGCCAATCAATGCTAATTTGACGTCGGGGCGCCCCATAATACTACTATATTTTCCCAAAGCAGCCACAATCAGCTTGCCTATTGTTTTAACTGCTTTTAGAAACATTTTTGCAGCTTTTAGAACGATATTTCCAATCACAGAAGCAACCTTCCCCAAAGTACCCTTATCTTTGATGGAGCCAAGCAGTTCTTGGGCTTTTTTTGCTGCGGATTGTATTGCTTGGGATACCATTTTTCTAAAAATTAGCCCCTTGCCAATTATTTGAAATACAATTTTAGAACCCATAATGAGGCCCTTCTTTTTCACTGCGTCTTTTGCGTCGTCTGCCTTTGTTCTGGTGGGGTCTTCTTCTCCAGCATCCTTTGCCTGAGAGGAGGCCTCCTTTTCCCATCCCCGCTTTCCAAATAATTCTTCCAAAACTTCTTTTTCTTCTTGGGGCGCTTGGGAAATTTCATAAAGTGTTGACTTTTCCCACATCTTCAGAGCAGTATCGAGGGAGATTTTATTATTTTCAAGATTCTCAAAAAGTTTTCCGAAGGTCATCGTGTTTGCATGCTTTTTTGAATTATTTTCAAATAGAAAGACCGGACTTAGATATAATTCTTCTTCTGCGGCTTTGGGGATCTCATATTCTTTCTCAAACTTTCTCCAACTCTCCATAATGAGCTTCATTTCAGACATTTTCGTGATTCTCCTGTAATAAATAGTGTCCTGCCCGAGCAACGACAATCGCGTCAGCGATATCGTAGCAATATTTCTGGACGTTGCCGTGTCTGGTATAAATTATTTCAAACTCTTGACTCTCAATAAAGTGTTCCATAACGACTTCCTTGGCTTTCTTGCCTTTTGCGACCTTTATTCCACACTTTGACCTTGCCGAGATGGGGGTTACATAGTTTGGCTCCATATCGAAGAGCTGATAGCATTGCCAAGAGATAATGCCGTTGAATCTCTGGAGAACTGACATAGTTTTTGCTGTCGAGCCTCCACGTCGGAAGAACATTAGAGCCTGTTCAATAAAGATGTGCTCGATATTATGATTCTTTTTTATTTCTTTGAGGGAATCTTGGACTTTTTTAGCTTTTTCGAAGAAGTTTCCGGTTTTTCGCAAGTCGATATACTCCGTATAAACGATTTTGTTATCGTTCATGACGCATACTCCGACTATGCTTGTGCTTATGTCCAAACCCAGTATCATCTAAAAATCCAATTTCAATTTAAAGGTTAGGTTTCGATCTGCGGTCTTTTTAATGGGGTACGCCGTGGATGCGATACCGATCAAATTTTTATTCTCGTCATAAATCCCGATTTTCGTTATATATGTTGTTTTTTCGAAATCTGCATCTGGGTCTGGATAACTAGAGCTTACTATATTTTTTATTTCTAATTCAGGCTCGACTAAACCAGTAGTTCCAACTTGGAATTCTTTCCCTTGGTTTTCGGAGGGATATGTTGGGTTATTGGAATGGTTCATTTCTCCCCTTTCTGCGTGCGCCATCAGGGTAAGGGTTGGTATGAAATTTGTTCCCTCAAAATCAAAGGTAAAACTTGCACTAGGGATGATTCCAGAGGGGAGGCCATCGTTTGCGCCGGCGCCAAAGAAAATCCAAGATGAGGTCTGAAGATTTGTAATATCGTCTAAATAATTTCGTGATACTCCTGTCTCTAGAGGCCATGAGCCGGTTAGAACAACAAAGCCCTCGTTATATAAGACGGTGCCGGCGACAGACCCCGAACCAGGACTTCCAGGGGGGGCGACCTGGATCAGCTCTCCATTTTGATTTCTATCTTGTAATCGACCAATCAGTGTTCCCGAAATGTAAAAATCCAAATTTACTGTGCCGCGCTTGATAGAAGACCCATAGAAAATAGAAGGTATTGAAGTCAGGCTCAATTCTTGCGTTGCCTTGTTTCCCAGACTAGAACTATATGCGTAATGAGCGCTGATATTTTTGTAATAGTTTAGGGTATTCTGAAGCGATTGTATGTGTGGTCGGAAAATGAAGCCGGATGGGAAATATTCACGGGTGATACTCGAAGAAAGCGGGTAAGATCCCGTCAGAGTCTCTCCGTAGGTGAAATCGGCATTAAACTCTGACGTTGAAACCGTTTTGAAACTCGAAAGAGTACCCTGTTTCGTAATAAACGGATAAATCAATCCAGTTTCTGATTCATTTCTATCCACATTAAGTTCATAGAGAGAAATAAATCCAGTATCTACATTCGGAGTACTCCCGGTGAAGGCGCCACTTATCTGTGATCTATTCTGGTAGTATAATTTTGAATCATAGATATCAAATCGGATCTTTGGGTGAGCTTTTATTACGTTATGAAAAACATCATTTTGTTCAAATTTTTTATATGACATAATACCAACATCTACTTTTATCTACTAATAATCTAATCTAACCCTCAAAGTTAATTCGTTGGTTGGATCCTTCTTTAGAGGCTCTGATAATTTTGCAACAGCTAACAGTTCGTTATCTGCACTATAGAGACCGACGGTCGTTACATAAGAGACGGGATTATCTGTCGTCTCCTGCTTTACCCTTATTTGACTCTCTGATAAATATGTAGGATTCGTTGAATAATTGAATTCATTATGTGCTGCGCGACAGAAATAAATTGTAGAATTTAATTCCGTAGTGTTATTGAAGTCGTTATTGATCCAGCACTTCCTGACGTTGTCGGCGGTACCGGAGATTGAAAAACTTCCAGTATAGAACTCCGCGTCATTAAAGATATTTTGCGAAGCATTAATAACTGCGATGCCGGCTTGATAATAAATAAGACCCTGTCCTGTGCCTGGTGCTGCGGCGGATCCGGTATAAAGAATTCCATACTCGCCGGCTGGGGAATTAACTCTGTAATCATTTTCGGCGCCGTAATCGGCGAGCACTAAGGGAGTTCCAGCGGAACGGCTGATTTCCAAGGAAAAGTTCCCTTTCTTGATTTCATCTTTATAGAGGAGTCTGGAGTAATTTACAAATACACATTTATTGAATTGGGTTCCGCCAGTTAAATCTCCATCGCGGTCGAATTTCCGGATGGATCCGGCTTCATCGTAGCCAACAAGCACCTGTGCCATCTGATAATAAATATTTTGCTTTTTATCGTTTTGAAGATTTGCCGGGTTGGCTATATACTTCGTGTATCCATAAGATATATCAAAAATGTGATTCGCCGAGGAACTCAATACTGGGTAGTCGTAAACGCTCTGGAACATTCCATGCGAATAGTTCTTGATGTTCTCATCATTATAAGTACCCGAGACAATTGTCCCGGTAATAGGAATTGCCTCATGTAGAAGCGTCCTCGTTGTTGCAATATCATTATTTAATAGTGTTTTGAAAACTTGTGCCATTTCTCAATTCTCATCCTTATTGTTGTTTAATAAACCTTATCGGAATATCAATTTTGTACCCCGTAGTTACTCCTGAAATTCTCAAATTTGTATCTAGATAATAAAAAGGAATACCTTCAAGGGAGATTGTGCTCCCAAGTCGCGTGAACAAAAAATTTCCAGTGTTGTTTAAATCCAGAGAAGCCATAACCGAACATTCAAAGCGCGTTCCGCTGGCGCCTTGTATAGGGGATTTGTCTGTGGTCCCGAACGTTTTTATATACGCTTTATCGGTACCGCGAGATAAATAATAGGCCGCTATTTGGTCGTCATCAATGAATGACGGAACAGCCTGTGTTACGTCATTGGCTGTGTTCGTGGAGTTTACAATTACCCCCAGCCTATTGTCTATTTCTATCATGTATTGAGTTTCCATAAGATCTGAAGATAAGGTTCGGCCAGCTGAAGATTTATTATTAATTCCCTGGTCGACCATAATTGCGTTGCCTGTTGTTCCATTCTCGCCGTTAATAAATGCGGCGATGGAGCCGGTGGAGACGAGGCCGGAGAGGGTGGTGTTCGTTGTATCGTCAGCTGCGATCAAAATAGTTCCCAGACTTCCTGTTCCGGCGTTACTGATACCATCGACAGAGTTGCGCATCAAAACTGGCATATATAATAAATTAGTCCTGGCTATTGTTATAATTTTGGAATTCATATTCGAAGTATTGTTTGTAAATGCCTCCAAAACTGGAGTTTGCATGATTTCTAAATCATAATAGGCGGATCCACTCGGATTCTGATTATTAAATAAAGTATAATCTATCTCGTCGTCGCCAAGTGCGAATTTTGTAATTCTAAAACTCCCATCTCCTTGCGCCAGCCTCTTTCTGCCAGTGTCTGTTAATACAGCGTCCAGTATAATGTCGCCGGAATTATCTAAAAATGCCATTCTTGTGTTCCTCTTCTATAAATAGTTTATTCTAATTTAATTAGTTGTTTTTATTTAACAGGTACTTGCTCTGTTTTAAAAATAATGTTTAAGTCCACCTTTTTTCCCGATTTTTTGGAAATTAAGCGAATTTTAAATTTTTTCCCCCACAAATTTTCTTCTATGAGGCCTAGGCGAGCAGATGTTAATCCGTTGGCTGTTGACATGTCCGTTATTCGAGATGCATCAAAGATTCCTTGCGCCATTCGAGGGACGATATTGAAAATTTGTTTCATCCCCTTACTCAACTGAGTGTTTTGTGTTTTTTCTAATTCCACACTCTCCACTAATAAGTAGATAGCACCCTTCTCATCTACTAATTCAATTTTAAAAATTGCAGAAGGGTTGGACATTTTGCCATGAATATCGATAACCCGAAAAGTATAATAATATTTTGTGTTTGGTTTAAGACCCTCGATGATGGTTGAGGAGGAAAGGTGAATGCCTTTCGATTCCAAAAAGGTGTCGACTGTTCTTATCATTTTCCCGGCGAAATCAGAATATTTCTCTGGATGTTTTGTTATCCTAAAAATTTGGAATTGAGATGGGGGGTCGTCGCTTCGAAAGGGGAGGGGGGCGCCAGGCGGTAACTTAAGGGATTTCGCGATTTTTGAAAAAACAAATGAATCATCCGGGTTTATGATGATTGGTGACATTTTGTATTCCCCGGTGCCAGAATTCAAAAGTATCTTTATTTTTCCACTCTTTCCCTTTAAGGGCAAAAAATTGATTTCAGGAGGAATTGGAAGACTATCATAAACCGCAGCTTCCGCGCTGAAGAGTGGAAGTTCGACAATTTTCACCGAGGGCCTCACCGAAACATCGAATTTGGCCGCCAGTGGGAGCGGGATATTGATTTCGGGCATGAGAAAATTGGAATTGGAATCATCGGAATCGGGATTGGAACCGATGGCGTTATCTTCCCCTAAGAAGTCGGAGGGGGATTGTTCGTCGGTGATGTCGGTGTCGCCGATCATGATTTTAACGTTATTATATTTGTATTCGGAGCCCAGAACCAGCTGATATGCAAATGCTTGATACTGATATGTTTGAGAATATTTTACTTGAGTGTCGACGAAATTATATACATCTATCTCGTTGGAATTGGGGAAAAGATAGGTGGAAATTAATTTTCCTGATTTTCTTTTTTCTAACTTGTAGGCGACCGTCTCAGAGTGCGAAGGGGCGCCTTTTAAAATATCGATGTAAGTTCTTAGATAATCATTCACCAACTCCTGCATCTTGCCCTCAAATGTCAACAAATGCAGAAATTTTGAAAATTTATTTATTTTTTCGGGCCTGGGACCAATGATGGAAGGCTTTTTGGGGGGCGGTTTTTGGCGCTGGGAGGGCGCTGGGCCGAACTCCCTCAAGACGTCTTCCCACCAAGTAAAAATATCGTATGTATTAAAATCACCCTGTCCGTTGGGAGAAACAAAAACTACAGAACCGTCTTTAGAAACTGAAAATTCTTCACGATAGCCAGTAAACGACGTCGGCTGTGTGTTTGTTTCCGACAAAAAATTAAGAAACTCGGTACTCATTTCCGCATCTTTCAAAATTTCTGCGAATCTTGTATTTATTTGTGTTGGGAAAGAAATTTCATTACACATCGGAAACGAGGATTTATAGGCGCTAGCAGCGTTCAAGAATTGAGTGTTTTCAATCGGCAAAAGATCTACAGTCGGCTTTATTTCAGGACGGCGAGTATTTCCAATCATACGAGCGTAGGTTCCCAAGCGCGATTTCATATCTTTCATGGGGTTTTTCTTTTCGTCATCTTGACTAGCCTGGTAGACCGTATACAAGTCGGGGAGGAGTATTTCTGGAGCTGTTTGAGTCTGTACTTCATAGGCCTTTTGGAAAAAATTATAATTTGGACTGACTTGATAAACTTCTTGTTTTGGAACATTTTCTAGAACTTTTGATTCAAGTGTGGAATATGGAATTCCCAAAGTGAGCCCTGCATCTCCAAACATTGTTCCAGTGACGATAAATGGCTGTTGGCCCGGGCGCTCTCCCAAAACCGGGTGTACACCCAAAATATAGTTTCGGAAATCCTGGCCTGTCGGGAAGCGGGTGCTATCCGAAATCAAAGTGACAGTTTGAGTGATTGTATAATATGGAGGCTTTTCATAATCCTGATTAATAGTATGGGGGTCCCATTGAACGGACGTAAATTTCCCAGTGCCGAACGATGAGGTGCCACGCTGGAATTTGCCGGCATCGTCGACTATCCAATAGCTACCCAATTCCTCTCGGACAGGGTCGGCGGCAGGGGCGACCATTTCGCTTAATAAGAATTTGCTCTTTTTAGATGTTGCCATTTTATTTCTTCCTCGCAACTAGACTTTTAGAAAAGGGGGCCGTAGCTAGTGAACGGAGTGTATCTTCTTTCCTTAATTCATCGGGTGATGAGTGGGGATCAGCGGAAGTTTCTAATCTTTTCAGTGTCGTTTTATTTTTTACAAAGAAGAAATATTTATCTATGACAGGCAGGTCAAGAATGTCGTGGTGAATTATCCCAATTTCATCGTTTTCATATTTCTCTACGCGGCACAAAAGTGCTTCGCCAGTTGTTACGCGGTCTAGAGTATTTTCCGAAAATGACTTCCAAATCGGCTGCTTTATTAAAATTTTTCCCAATTTATCTTTCTCATACCCATCTTGATATTCTAATTTGAAGAGAGTTGAATAATTATATAAAAACATTAAATTTGTTTTTTCACTGCTTGGGAAATCGATTCCGTCTTTTTCGTATTCTTGCCAGTTATTAACAACTGCTGGCGATTTTGAAAGAAAAAGAGAGGAGATTTGGTTTGGCAAACCCTCCAATTGGCCAGTTTTGAGCTTTGATTTTCTAATTTTTGTATCAACAAGGTTTTCATTAGACGCCAAATTAAAATTTGGCATGCTCAAAGAAGGAGAAGGCTCTAGGGCTTTGTTTGAAGCAGCCGAGGTGAAGATACTTCCTATTGTCGTAAGGCCCTTGGATAAAGTGGGGCTATACGCCGTCTTCTCGGGCCTGGGTCCGGTTACGCTGAAATCATTATCGCAACTGGGAGGAATTGTTGGTTTTGTCTCTTTTGTGTCCTTATTCTCCAGCATTGTTGGAGTGATAGTTACAGAATATGACCCCAATAATTTTTCCATCAGCGCCAGGGTGGAGGTGGTACCCTTAGTTTCAATCGAGAAAGGCGGCAATGTAGGCTTTGGGCCCGGAGGGGCAGACATCAAATAAGAAGTAAAACTTTCATATCTTCCATTTTGCCAAATTGCAGTTCCCTTATTTTGTAATTCGAGCTTATTTCCGCCGGCAGTGATACTTTGAGGAGTAAAATAAGTATAAAAGGAATCAGATAAATTTGAAATTCCCTTATTTTCATCATTGAGGCCAGGGACTTTTCCTAGACCTTTCTCTATGTCTTTTGGATTATCATTTGTAAAATATTTCAGGGCTTCTTCTTTAGATCGATTCAAAAAATCTTTCAGATATAAGATCGGAGTATTCGTGGGCAGAACTTTGTGGCCATCAGAGGCAACGACGTCGGCGTCCACAGTCGAATTGAAGAAATGCTCGCAAACCACCATAAATTTTTCGTAATTATTGTTATTATAAATTCGACTTAATGAGCCGTCTATTTGTTGGTCTGAAACTTTAACTTTTCCTACTAACATTTCATAAATCAATGTTTCGAAATTTAATAATAAATTAATCAAAGCCATGATGCCCTCTGGGGTTCCAAGGACGGGATTTGAAATTGCCGTTAATTCTTTGATGATGGCGCTCCGTTTGGGCAGTCCAAGATCCATAAAATCTGACAGAACTTCGACATAGGCCCAAATGCCAGCTTGCCATGGGCGTTGGCCATTAGCTGCATAAAATTTAGACAACTTTCTCTTAAATTTTCTGTTAAATGCATCATAAAAATTAACTGATGTTGAAATTGTATAATAATTTCTCAACACCGTGAGGGCAGATGTAATTTTTTTCAAAGAATCTTGCAGAAAAATAACAGTACCGTCTTCAATCTGCATTGTTATTCCGTATTGATAGAGTCCGTAAGTCTTTTTTATTAAAGAATTATCAACAGAAATAAACCTCCTGACTGGATCCGGAGAGACTTTTTTCGTATTTTTTCTCATTTCTCCGACGCATCCTATAAAATTATCTTTTTTTCTATCTCCAGCCGAGAGGTGGCCATAATATAATTTTTTTGTCAAGAATCTTATATTTCTCGACTCACCATTCAGGGCTATCAACTCTGGCGCCTCATTTACATCAAAAATAGAAATATCATCTATTGTGGTCCCCAAAGAAGACGCAGTTGTTTGCTTCTTTACTCTCCTCCTCGTAATTTTCATTTCTGAAATTCGTGAATTTCTTAAAATCTTTTTTCGAGCGGGGCGCTCCAATAGGGGCCAGAAAATAGTATTATCTTTTAGGAGATTTTCGAAATTAATATCAAAGATAAAGGATACTACGCCGGCGTCTGACCTGGAAGTTTCTCCCTGAGAGTAATAATTTTCCGTTTTTACCCCTAAATTCAAAAATTGGCCATTTTTTAGGCTTTTCTGCACGCCGTAAAGAGCCGGCTCTTTACGGCCGCCGTAAAGAGCCTCTTTTGCCAAAAATAGTTTGGGACTTTCCGCTTCTGTTATTTCGCGACGTCGTAGATCTTGTACTTTGTAGTTCGGAGTAGAAACTCTTTTTAGTACTTTTAGGGGACTTGTATTCGGAGCATAATAAGACTTTCCATCCTTAGATTTTGCGACGGGGCCTGTCCAGATCTGCTCACCATCCTTGCCAGATGTCAAAAAAAGATAACTTTCTAAAGAAATAGAGCCTTTTCGCACTACGGCTTCTCCGGAAATCTCCCCCAAGGTTTTATCAGTGAAAGTGCCTGCCGGAAAATTTAATCCGCGAGATTTAGATAGGGCGGCTAAATCGACATAGGCGTATGCGAAGATAGATAGGTGGTCTTTTAGGTCCAATTGTATTATTATGTTATCTGGCAAGACAAAAGGGACTCGATATACCAGACCTTGATTGTCCGCCACTAATGGATCGACAAGATATTTGTCCTTATTGAAATCCGGAAGGGCGTCATTTAGCCAAAATTCATATTGAATGTAATCTCCGGAATTCTTCATAATCTGCGAAATGCTCTTATTCGCGATTAGATCTGTGGTTTTTTGTGAGTTTGATTGAATTATCGCTATTTTTAAAAATTTTCTGTAATCTTCTTGTAAGAGCCATGACTTATCGGGGTTATCTAAAACATCGTCGATTGATAGATCTAAGCGTAGCCTGACAAGATCTCTCTGTCCCGACTCCAGCAAAATTCTGTCTATGTTTATGAAGGGAACAAATGAGGTCTGTTGAGATGTTGTAAGAAGGCGCGCCATTAATCGTCATCCTCACAAATAATCGTATCCTGCAAATCAATTTCTGAAGAATATGGGTTCGCTATAGCATCTGTATAGGGCAGATCTGGACAGTTGATGTCTAGGGCTACCTTTAGCTTTTTTGATTTCAATTTTGAAATTTTATCACAGATTAAGGCCTCGGAGATTTCGTCGTCTACTAAAACATCGAAAAAATATTCTACATGTTCCGGGGTAAGCGGGTCATTACTTCTCTTTATTTCTTCTCGATCCAAGAGGATACCATTCACCACAGCTTTCGGTCTATTTCTGGCAAACTTAAGCGGTCGGAGATCTTCCTCCAATTTTGTGCCCTTGGAGCCGCTGACATCCACAACTTCAAAAACCTCTATTTCAAAGTTTTCCTTTGTGAAATTAACGTTATCTTCGACTAAGAGGCCTAAAATATTATCCGTCTTAACAATTACCGTCGTTCCATCATCAAATACAGGGCTAGCTAATTCTGGATCGGTACCAAGAATGCCCTCGCCCTCGAACAGATTTGAAATCATTGTTTTATAACACAACTCCATATCAATCTGCGGGATAGGCAAATCTTGGAATTCACTCTTGAGGGTTTTAGAAAAATTTCCTATTTTACCATTTAAAAATTGCAAATTGAACCGGGGAGTCTTTTGTTGACCCATGTCTGATGTTCCTAGCGCGCGGTTTAGAACATATTCCCTCTCTGGCGTCGAAAGAATATTTATTTTTTTGAATTCCGCGACGGTAAATGGCTTCTGTCTTTCATTATAATCTTTAGTTATTTCTGTTTCCACCCCTATATAATTGTGTTGAGTTCTCTTATAAGGTGTCTCGCTAACAATCCTACCCCGGGCCCTATTTTGAGACTCTGTGGCGCCAGTATAAGCTCGGTCATAAAGGACGCAGTCATCAAAAAAGCGATAATAAGTTGGATTAAGTTTTCCCGTAGAAAGCAGGTGCTTTCCATATTGAGTTAGCTGTATGTCTAATACTTGTTCTTTTTTATTGAAATAGCTCATTTGTTAGTAATTATCTTCTTTATTTATTTTCGTTATAGTTAAATTCCGGGTATTTGAAATCGGTATCTGCTTCGAATTTTTCTGCTGATTTTTCCTTAGAGGTGCCGCCTCTTCTTAATGTAACCTGGGTCTCCATGTTTCCCAACTCGATCAAAGAGAAAAAGTCGTAAGGCCAATTATAACTAGGCGCGTTGGGGGTGCCAGGGGGCGTCCTGGATAATTGATTTTTATTCGCCGTGGTCTTTTCGAAATAATCTTTGCTGGCTCGCTGTTTAATTTTGAAGACTACCCAGCGGACGTCCTTTTCAAAGTCTTCGGCATCCAAAAGCTCCCCCTTCACCAAGGGGTGAGTTATTGAGGAATCCGTCGAGGGCTCATTGAAAACAGATTTAAGGCCGGCATCTGGCATTACATTTTGCCAGATATGTGACAAATCCCCAGAAGTAAAAGTATGAGTAAATTCAAAAATATACATGGCAAAGGCGCCGATTTCGGGATTATTTAGAACTTCTGAGTAATTTACAAAATCATATCTTGGCGGCAAGACGAATTTTTGCATTTTTGAGACCAAGTCAAATAAAGACTTTCCCACTTCCGCGTCGGGATGGATTAAAGCTGTGCCGGCTTGGTGATCTAGGATAGCTTGAATTTTTTCTTTTTCCAGACTAAATAATTTTTGATTTCCGTTTTCTAAATAAAACGGGATTGCTACGATAGCTTCAGATACCTCTTTCCCTTCTTTAAGTTGTCCCAACTTCTTGCTGATTTTCTTTTGACTCGTTCCTGAAGGGCCATGGCTTTTGCCGGTAGGTGGCTGGAATTGTGTGAAGCCGGCGATGTCCATAAGAGAGTGCACTCCAGAGCCGGCGCCGTAATCATCGTAATGTTCGCTCTCGAAGTGGCCTTCTGAAGAAGCGGCTGTATCGGGGCCCCATGGGGTAAGGAGGAGTTCAGGGCCCTTGTAGGCTCCTCGGAAATTCACCCAATTCTCGGGAATATCTGCAACCTCTAAATAAACCCCCTCATTTGATCGGGGGATGCATCCGTATTGATGCCACATGCCTCGGGGTACCGACTCCGAGCCGTGAGTGGGAATTGTCAAAGTATTATCCTCGGCTCGTATCGGTCGGATTGACTGATCTCCGAAATTAAACATTGGCGTTTCAAATTTGGGCTGGATGACCCACCTTCCGCTAATTCCAACTGTTGATTTTTGAGATTTCTTTCCGTCGGCAGAGAAGTCTTGGACCAGAACATCTTCCCTTCCCAGGAGATTAATGGACGCAGATAATTGCATGGCGAATTTATTTGCATGAAGCGGAGACATTGGCATCGGGCCAGAACCGTTCCAGGTGGACGGGTTTGCCCAAAAGTGCCATCCGGTGCCTTCAACGCCAGGGTCAAAGGACGAGAGGCCCGACCAGGCGCAAGTTCCGCTGAGCGTTGTGGATGAGGTGGGTGCAAAAACTGCTGGGAGATAGATCCCATCGTAGCCGATTTTGGCGCCGAGGTCAGATCTGGCCGTTGGCAAATATTCACTTGCCGGGGTACCCTGATACCGCGTGCGCAAAATGGGGCGGCCGTCGATTCTCCAATAGATAATTTTCGAATTATTTAAAATTTGGTCTAATGAGACATTTCCCGTGACGTTATCTGGCGCCGTGTACAGTATGTCTGCCCAAGCCTCGCCGTTATAGTAGGGTGGTGTGAAAGACGGGTTATAGCCATTTAAACTATCAGACGGATATAAATCTTGATTGGACCGACCCAGAGAGCAAGTAGAGGCAAAGACAAATGAGCCGCCCGGTCCGGCGACCTTGTTCCCAGCATAAGAGAGTCTTGCACACTGAGTTTGTAAGCTTCCGGTTACGGGGTTGAACAACTGGCTTGTGGCTGCGACGGGTGGGCCAAAGGCGGTTGGGCGGCTGTACATGGTGAACGTCTCTCTTAAATCTGGCTGAAAGAGGGGGTCCTGGGGTATTTCATAGCCCGAAATAATTTCGAGGCCGTTCTGAGTGGTCGGAGGAAATATTGGATGATACCACTTTCTTGAAGTATTCATTGAGCGGCGTATTTTTACCCTCATTCCATATGTTTTGCCCGGGTCGACCTTCCCGAAGTCTTTTGAATTATCCGGGAGTGACCTAATAGCCGTAAATTCATCATTTCGTAAAAAGAATTCCGGGATTTCTGCCAAAAAATTATTGATCATCAATTTATAAAGATTGTCGCCGGCTTGTCCTAGTTTTGCCGATAAGTCAAGAGAACAAGAGGGGTCGGGCTCCATATCTACTATATTCTTATCTTGTAAATATTCCTCCGGCTCAAGCAGGGCTTCGAAGGGTACTCGGTAGTCCCACCCATTCGTGCCATTCGAGCCAGTGCCGAGGGCCCAATAACCACTGCTTGTAAGTTCGGTGGCGCCGGAGACATAAGATCTGTATTCAAACTTGGAAACGGTATCTGTGGCCACGGGATAATCCACGGCGATGCCGGCTTTTATCGAATTATATAATATTCCCGGAGAAAACATTGCTGCCATCACTGGCCGGCTGCGCGCTCCTGGGGAGTCCAGATCTGTGCCGTCGGCCTCGATAAAGGAGGAATATGACTTTGAAAATTGAGAAACAATTTGAAGCGTTCTTTCTGAGGGGTAAAATCCATCGTAGGGAATGAATTTTTTTAAGGCCTTGCATTTGATTGTTATCTCGCTTGGGATTGCCATTTCATCATGATCCGTTTTAACGACATCAAAAAATTGCATAAATTCTGAATTTGTATAAAAGGTGTTAAAATTAGCTTCCGAACTGTTCTGTGGAATAGACTCGTTGTTTGTGGGGAGTCCGAAAATTGAGAAGTTATCACATGTTTTTATCAAAAAATCTTCATTTTGAGTATATTTGTCAATTTGATCACTTATCCTGAAGGATGAAAGAATTGTGCCGCCCTTAAAAACAAATTTTGTGTCCACTGCATAATCATTATAAGAATCATAAAATGGAGATCTAGGAGAAGAAATAAACGGACTGCTGTGGCCGGCAAGACGGTCGGCCTCCCAAAGTGCGGTTCCCCCGAATGGTTCAATTGAACCAAGGGGAGCCTCATTCAAATAAGGAGAAGAACAGCCAGATAGCGCCTGCCACCTCAAATTCAAAATCGAAATTGCGGCGTCTCGCTCTGGTATTTCAATTCCGTGCCTGTCGACTACCGAATAAGCGCTTTTGAGGGTCTGTTTTCTATTATAAGTTGGGGAGGCGTGGAGCGTGCTGTTGAGGCCTCCGGGAAGGACAGAGGCTGTTGTGAAGAACATCTTCGACCCCGAATGACTCATTGACGCAGTGTGAAGAATCGCGGCTTTATTTAGACCGCATGTTGGGGAAGTCATGTCTGTGATGTTGGCTGCGTCGGAGGAGAATGGGCCCAAGTCTTGAATAATTCCCGCATTTTCTCCGCCGGCGATATCACCGGGTGAGTCACCATTGCGCCACCAAGAAACCAAATCAGAAGAGAAAGATAGATCTTCCAGCTCTCTCGCCTTTCCAAGATTATAAAGCTCGAAAACCTCTGTGTTACTTAGGGTTTTTTTCCAAACCGATGGCTCGTCTATTAAGCCATTAAAAATATAAAAATAAGATCCAGTGTCATAAATTCCTCCAAGAAAGCCGGGGGCGGGTCCGGCTTTTTTGGCATGACCGATGAAACATGCGTTTCCAATTTCCGACAAGACCTCGGCGCCCCCAATTGGGCCGGGGTTGTAATAAGTTAGTCCTGGTGCAAGGATGCCGTTTAGATAGAGCTTTAGCCTACCTTCAGCAGAGTTCGATGCCGTTGTATACGTCATTGCCAAGTGGAGAAATGATCCTGCTGATGCAGAAGAAGCTGCCGTCCAAGAATCGGTGGTGTACACGCTATCATGGGTGGTTATTGTTCCGGCGCCATCGTCATAAATAACCTCGGCTGTGAGATGATACACACTTTCCATAAAGTCTGGAGGGTTTCCTCTCTTATCTAGGGCCAAATAAATCCCTCCGGGATCTAAATTTGTTGTTCTTGTTGATCCAAAATAAAAAACTGGCCACGCATTTACATATGGGCGCTTATGGGCCCCGGGGGGCCAGCCAAGGGGCTTGACGCCGGCGTTTTGGGCCTGTACGGGAAGTATCCACGCTGACAATGAAAAATTGCCGGACGAGAATTGGGAGTCCCAGTCATTTGTCGTTTTATATGTGCCGGCGGCCGGGAGTGAGGCAGTGGATGCTGCCGTCTCGTAACCTATCTGAACTCCAGAGCCGGAGAGCAATTGGGGATAGTCGGCCTCATCCATAGTGGGAGCAAGGGGGTGAAAGCTCTCATTCGGCCAAGTTATCCCAAAATTGCTACATGAAAGGGCATAGGTATTAGCAAATCTTTCCCCAGAATGGACAAAAGTATAATCATTCTGTAACTCGCCGGAAGACCCACTTTTGGCGGTGTCTGCCGTATAAATTGGCGATGTCTCAAAGTTCTCAACGGCATCCAGGGCCCAGGAGCTTTGAGAAACATTATATCCTTGAGAATTAGGCATTCTTAACCTCCGAACTTCGTTTTGCCAAGAGCGCTTCGTTGGCTCCTGCTATTTCTCCAAAAATCATTTTGATAACCTTCTCTTTCTCTGTTTCTTTTTTTGTATGTATTCGGGGCTGCCGGGAAAACGATTTCTTTATAAATTATACTGTCAAAAAGTTGGAAATTATATTCTTTTTCGCCGGTTACCTTATTAATTAGTGGGGTTTGCAGATATTTATCCTTTATACTATCGTATGCAAGGCTCTTCTGGGGTTGCAAATCTAAATCTGCGTTTATTTCTTCGTGGGAGAAAAAGGACAAGTCGTTGGCATAACTACTATTAACTTCTAATTTAATAACTCCGACGGCCGTATTTGTTTCACTATTTAATATTTGAGCAATAGGCCTGTACTTGCTTACAACACAAGGCTCACTGAACGTTTTCTGAGGGCCAAATCGCGGGATTATTGTCTTTTGTACTTTATTTTTAAAAGAGGGCCCGGGACTGTTTCTGTAGGATATTAGATTATTTTCCCTAAGATGTCTGGCGTTGGCAGTCTGGCCGGTGCGGATCTGCTCCCACGTTGGCCAGATTTGCCAAGGATATGATGAAGAGAGGGGCCCAAAAGTTATTGCGGGTGTTAGACCGATAGAGCTACTATAAGGGGCGCCTGAAGGCGGCAGAAACCCACAAAATGGGCTTGAAATATATGAGGAAGTTATCCATGCGTATTGAAAGTCACTTTGGGGAATTTGATGCTGGACATACCAATTATCATACTGCTGGTCTTTTATGACTGTCGAGCCGCTAAGGCGGTATGCATATCCAGTATTTCTATTTACCTGATAAATTGAGCCTGTGCCCTCGTAGTTGAGGGGATTGACTGTCGAAGCTTGGGCTCCGGGGATTTTTGCGGAGTTTGAAAAATACCCGAATCGATTGACGTGAGATGTCTGAAGCATTTGTAGAACATTTCTGACGAAATGGTTCCTATAATTGAGGTCGTTGTTCGGTGACATCTCGGCGGCGTATCGGTCCAGGCCCGGGCCTCCGTTGGCGTCACCCATAGTATCGGGGCCTCCAGGAGACGAAAATCTCTCTACAATAACAAATTCGTTGGGGCCCCATTCCTCTCCATCGGGCCCATTGCGCTGAATTTCTGCTCCATTGAGCGTTGCCATATCCGGGATCCAATAGGAGGAGCTAGAGTCTGAAACCGGATCATTTAGCGGGAAGCCTCCATATTTCACAAATGCGCGGTTGTTTATTGACCTACCAGATGTCATGACTATCTGATAATCATGTTCATAATTTCCTCCTGCACCTTTAAGATTTTTTATGTTTAGGGGGCGCTTGGCAGTTTCGTCGCGGTAGTACATGGCGCGAGGATTGTGTGGCTCTGGATGAGTTATTGAGAAGGGTGGCAGTATATCAAAATTCCAACCCTCTGGTCTAGAATCTTGGCTATCGGATCCGAGATTAATCGGAATGTGGCGAAATTGCAGGCCACCGACGTTTGCATTTGTAAATGGGCCCTGCATGGGTGTTTCCATGTCTGGTCCGTAAGCGTCTTTGTGAAGATTATTAAATTGAATTCCTATTTCCGAGGAACTATAGGGCGTGTAGGGGAAAAATCTCTGTAGTGAGGAATTTAAATATTCCGTCGGCGGATTTGTTGTTATGTCGCCATTTATTATTGTTTTTGTTAATTTTGGATCCGCACAATCCTCTTGCGGTGTTAAATCGGAAATCTGCATGCCGTTTGTCGTGCCGAAATTCATCTGTGAGCGCGCCAGGGGGATTGCTTTTCGTGCCTCGATGTTATTTCCGCCTCGGATAGCTTTGTCTCGGACAACATTTAATCGAAGCGGGGTAGTATATGATCGCCGGAGGGCACGAACGGAAACATCTAAATATTGCTGTCTACACGAGTCAACTGCTGGGTTCCCGGAGGTAATTACATTATTATCCCTCTTTGTTCGCGCGTTCCACCAAAAGCAATTTTCATTCTGAAGATTGTCAATTGGGTGATGGCCTACTTTCCAGTCATAAAGGTGGCGGTTAATTCCTATTAGGCCGGCTTCTGGGTCCCTGGGTGTGAATTCTAGTGTTGGGAATTTTGACCAGTATTTATTTCTTTCTAATACATGACTTTCAATCATGTTTCTGATGCCGTCTGAAAAATCTGCTGATGCTGGGATTAATTTTTGCAACATGTGGCCCAAGGATTGGTCTACCCAGCGATAGAAATTAATAAATTTTTCAATATCAGGTTCATTTTCAACTTTTTCGAAAAATAAACTCTTTAATTTGTCTAAATTCTTGTATTCTTGACGATAGCGGTTAACGGGCTCGCCAACTAAGTTATTGAAATCGATAATCGTAGCAAACATTTTAATCATTTCTTCAGAAATGGTCTGATACATACTTTTTTCAATTCCGAAAAAATGGCGCGATGGTTTTGTGTCCCTGGTGAAAATAAGATCTGTTTCTCCGAGGGCAGACACAGTGTTGGAGGCTTGGACTATTTCTGGGAGTACTTGTTTTCCGGAATGAATGTACCTCGCGTCCATTATTTTAGTGTCGTTGGCTAAGTAAAAGTCGCCTCGTCCGGGTAATTGGTGGTTTACGACGTCACCGAGCCAGCGATATCGATCAATAGTTGTCAGAGAGCCGGAAGACACGTCCGGAACATTATAGCCCGCATCGGAAATGAAGGGTATTCCGGAGGGGCCAGCGTCTGACGAGGTTACTGTACTAAAATCCCAATTTAATGCCAATGTTTCGATCTGTGGAATTTCGGTGCCGGCGAGAGAAGTTGGCATTAAATAAGTGTTCCCATACGGAGAGGCGGTGCCGGCATTTGATGGGTCTCGCGCGTGTGCGGCAAGCGAATCGTCGTCTAAGTGGCTGGCCCAATAGCGCAGGGAGCTTATTTTGACGTCGGTGCGTGCCAGGGTTGAACCCGTGAAATTGGTTCTGTGGGCCCCGAGATAAAATCTTTTAGCTTCACCGAGGAAAGCACTGCCCGAGGCGTGATTTAGACTAGCAGTAAGCGTAAATTCGCTAGCAACGTAGTCCGCCAGCGAATTTATACCGGAAAATTCCAATAAATATCCAGTATTACCCGACCCAGAAGGCAGATCTGACATGGGAAAGTCTGTTGGGTGAAGGCGAATGGCGAAATTCCACTTTTGATTATCATATACATCTTTAAAAATGTCGGTCGTCAAATTTATTGTGCCGTCTGTATTTTGAATATTGAAATAAACATCTTTTGAGTCTTTTTTGGGGCGCAAAGAGTATACTTGTAGGTCAAAATCGGGAGATTTCCAGGTCAGGTCGCTTGTGGAGGTGATGGCTGTGTGGAATCCGTAGATGGAGCTTGTCAAAAACGGAGTATTAAAATATGCAGAGTTACTTTCTTCAATCTTCTTTGGGAAAATTACCTCCACTTCCGCCGTAAAGGCTGTATAGTCCGCCATTGATGAGCTTACACCCGGTATATATGAGAGTGTGGCGGCGCTAGCGCTAGAAGTTTGTTGATAAACGGTTGCTTCAAATTTGTCAGGATCATTGAAATCGGCGTATTTCTTTCTAACCGAAGCGGCGCGGTAAGAATCCCTAAAATCATAGACAACATTGTCGCCATAGATGTTTATCTTTATAAGTTCTTCGTCGACTCCATAGCATCTTATTAAATTTCTAAAGGCTTTTTCTGTACCTTTAGACTTAAAAATGTATGTCAGATTATTATAAATATTTTTATAAATTGCATTTTTGATGTCTGTTAAATCAAGTTCAAATTTTTGTTTTTTGTCTTTTCCTAGAATTTGTTCTATAACATCAGCATTTGCAAAAATTTCCGGAGCGATGAAGCCTGAAGATTCTAAGATTTTATTTAAAAATGGAAGAGGCTTTTTGTCTAAGGCCTCATATCCTTTATTTTTTATGGTCGCAAGGGAATCGATCTGAAGATGGAGGGTGTCGAAATAGCTGCTTATGATTTGAACTAAATTTTGTAAGTCTTTCGTTCCGTTATCAGAATTTTCGTCTGTAATCCATGAAGGTATGGATGTATAAATCGAAGAATTATTAGTTATGTCGTATTCAGAGCCAGATGCAGCCCATGTGGACTTCGTAGAGGAAACTTGCGGGTGGAATGAATAAATAATTGGGTCCCTAAACTCACTATCTTTCCCGAAGTTCTCGTTGATAGCGGAGCCAGTAGAGCGGGCGTCCTCGGTGTAGCCGACCCATGTACCATTAGAAATACGACCCGAATAATCCAAAGTCACCGAGTCAACGGGAGCAAGCCCCGTGATTCCTTCATTAAATTTATAATAAACCCCCAAATCAACATTAGCATCATCGGAATTTGAGCCGCCACCAACCTGTGTGAACCAATTTTTTCCGATCTCCTCTGATGTTCTTGCCGTTTTCCAATAGCGAAATTCATCAATTGAGCCGGAGAATTTTGCGGATCCTTCAAGCGCGGGGGAAAGCGAGGTAAAAGAAACGCCATTAGTATAGGGGCGCATTGCACCCAGGTTCGCGATAAGGGACCCGGTGATTTCATCTATAAGATCTGATGTTTCAGTAGATTTGAGGGCGCCATCAAGATATGCCGTCGATAATACAACACTTCCAGAATTTTTATAAGTCAAGGCCAGGTGGTGCCACTTATTATCAAGCAGGTCTGAATTTTTAATACCAGAATGGATCAGATAGTCGGATGTTGACCCAGAAACATAATAAGTTCTCAAAGGAAGGTCGGCAGGGGCAGTCTGATCTGTAGCCAAGAGTATTTGAAAGGACCCCGACGTGTCGGCGCCTGATGCGTCATTTGTTAAATGAAAAATTGTCTCAACATGAGAGTCGGCGAAGGGGATTAATTGTTCTTTTCTTATCCACAATTCTACCGTAACCCCCTCATTAAAATCAAATTTAAGATTAGAATCTCTATTTTTACCTGGATCATAGTAATTTGAGTTTTCAAAGGTTGATGAAAGCTCTTTGTTTATCATCCCTTCGGAGGCCGTGTGGGGGCCCCCGATGATTTGAATATATTCTATAGAATCTGGATAACCGGCAGCGGGGGTAGATAAGGGAGGAATTTTTGTCCCCCAACCATTCGAGGAAATTGTTATATATCCAGTCGTTCTTGGATAAACAGAGTCCAAGATAAATAAGTCGAGATATGTCGACTTATTTAAAAATTCTGTTCTTTCTCGGAATGAACCATCATAAGGATAAGAATTATAAATTCGTTCAAATGATCCTAAATAATATTCGGCAGCGGAGCCAAATTTTGCAAAGGATTTGGGATTTTCGAAATCTACAAGAGGAATAAATCTTTCTTTTTCTTTTAGTTTCTCTGCGAGATTCTCAGAAGATTCCACATCGGGCCCGATTTTAGAAATGTCGGAAGCTAGAACTTTATAAGATCCGCCATTGAAAAAATCTTTAATACTCATACTTCTTCAACCCTGAATTTCCATGAAAAAGGCTGCTTGACATAACTGTCAACTAACTCATCATAATATGCTACTTTAATTCCATAAGCATAGCCTGGCTCTAGTGCATCCATTTTAAAATCAAAATAATTCCCACTTACATCAAAAGACATTCCGGTAGCATTATAACTGCTCGAATCGAATGGCACAACTACGAGATCATCTGTAACTCTATGAATTTGATACGATGCACTTTCGATAATTAGAGTGTCGTTTTTCTTTGTGGCGACGGTATAGACAGTTGGGCTCCAGTCCTTATCCCTCACATAAAATCTAAATCGGATAGTTTCGTGGGTATAATAGATAGAACGCAAATTTGTTAGGTTCGTAACATAATTTGGATATGGGCTCCAGCTGGATGCAGCGTGCCTTTTTATCTCAATGGCGCCGGTATGATAACATGTAGACCCTGGGCCGAACCACCTATCATAAACTTGACTGGCCGTCGTATCTAGGGCGAATGATGCACTATAAATACCAGTAGATACCCACGGGGCAGCAATTGGTCCAGAGGAAATGACCGAACCGCCGGCGCGCTTTGAATAGATTTTAAGACTTAGATTTCCAGTGGTAACCACCGGGATATCTCTTAATCTTCCACCTATAACATTATAAAGATAAATTGTCCTATTGTTATCTGAGGCCGGCAAAAGGGAAGAGCTAGCATAAAAATTCCCTCTGTCGTCTTTTATCGAAGAATCCCAATTGGCATCAATAGATGGGCGCCGGAAGAAAAACTCTGTTCCTCGGCCGAAGAACTTTTTTGTATAATATGTATCTTTTGAGCCGGCGGTATTAATTAATTGGCCATCGGATTCTTGACCAAAAACTCCGCCGCCGCCGGCGCAGACACTGTCGTCTATTTTCATGGCGCCGGTGCCGCTAGCATAAAGATCAATTGGGCCGGTCCTGTCGTAGATACTCGGCTCTGTTGGCGGGGTACCCAGATTTATCTTGTCGGATGGCAAATCGCCGTGTACCCACCAATTGGTGAGGTGAGTGGCGGAAGATAATTCGCGAATATCCATTGGGCAGCCATTATTATAAATTTCTAAAATTTCTGCATTTGACAAAATATCATCATAAAGAGAGACGTCGTCTATAAGCCCGTTAAAATTTGTATTATTATTGCCATGGCCTCCAAGTGAAATCATGTCGTAATCTGCTGGGGCGCCCCATGGTGGGCCGCCTGGCTGTGATGAAATAGTGCACGACGAAGATATTCCATTGATGTAGATTATCGGCGCGATGTTGGGCTTATAGTCTGGGTGCGTGACTGCTATGTGAGTCCACTCATTAAGAGGGATTGGATTAATAGTCTCCAGCAACCAATTAGAGCCCGGGGAATATACTCTCCCGAAGTTAATTTTCTGGGCACTATCTAGGTAAATTGCGCGCGCATATGAGGGGGCCCCAATTGATTTCCAAAAGGCCAGATAGGCAGACGAGATTGGATCTTGGATCCTAGGTTTAACCCACATACTTATGGAAGTCTTTGCGGCGCCGCCTGGATATCCTCCGGAAGAACCCGATAAAAAAGCTAACTGGTCAAAATCGACAGCCTCTCTTGGATAATATTCAGCGAAATAAGCTTCCTGACTCGATGTTAGATGGACCCCTACACCGTGATTTTCAATTGTTCCGGCGATCCAATCTTCCACCAGGGCGGTAACGTCAACCCGGAGGTTTTCGTTTCCTATGGGAAAAGTTTGAGAAAAAGCAGGAGAAGACAGGTAATCTCCCCCTTGGCGCTGCCAAGGGTCAGACTTAGCAGCTTGGATCCAACTCGAACCCTCATTGCCATCGGTTGTATCTCGGTATTCCTCCATATCCAGCCCAGTTCCCTCCTGCCAAGATCTTGAAATTGGCAGAATTGATAATTCTAGCTCCCTGGGTGTTGTTTGATTGTGTGGGGCGTTATACATGTTCAAATAAAATCTAACCTTGCCCTGGGCAGGAAGAATCCCATTCACTCTGTCTTGAGAAATCTTATTAACTGGGAATTTGATTAAGATTCTCTCTAATTCGGTAGAGGTTGACGAGGCTTGACCATATATTGAAAATGTTTCCAGTATATCGGAGAGGCCCATGTTTGCATGAGTGCCTCGGGCTGTCAAATTCGCGCGAAAGGCGCTAGTAATAGTGTTGTCTGCATTTGAAAAGTATTTTTTAATGGCCATTATTTAATTACACCTTTAATATCTTGTTTTGGAAATTTTAACTCAAAGGCGGCATTAAGTGGGCACTTGAGGCTACGGCCGTTATCGGACATTCCCTCGCGGGAAGTATAGGAAGTGGGCGCATAGGATGGACCTTTCATTATGGCTATTTCCACATCTTCCGTATCTACAACTCCCCTTACGCGGTTTAAAGTCGAATAAATTTCAGTTAAATAAATTGGCTCGCCAATGTCTGAAGGCTCTGAGAATTTTTCTCTAAGGGCCTCTGTGCACTTTTCCATTATATCAAATCGGTTATAATCTTTATCAGCAATTATTTTAAAATTAATTCCTATATTTATGATTTTTCCATCTATAATATCTATGGTATCGTTCACCATTTTCATGTGGCCAAGCCAAACCTTTAAATTATTTTTCAAAGTTTGAGAGGATTGAACGAGATAACCCTTCTCGTCAGAAGATAAAAGATAAACGTTTATATTTCTCTTAAAAGAATCCATGTCGCGGATGATTTGACACCTTTTTATTGCTCCATATTTTGGTGGCATGGAGTAAATAATTGATTTATAATCCTCGCTCGTGACTGCCCTATTTTGTGCTGCATGGTTTGCAAGTGTTCTAATTTTTAATTCATCAGATGTGATTGGGCTAACATCTCCAGTAATTGATTCATCATTAAAACACTCGATTGAGGCGCGGACGCGGTTTGCTGTTGCGGTGCTTAGCGTCTGTGGATTATTAAATTCCACAATTGGGTTGCTCACCTCGGTTACAGAGCCGGCGGCAGCATTGACATTGGTGGAACTATTTGTCCTATATTTAATAATAAGTCTAGTATTTGATGGCGCCACCCCAAATTTATCAGTGCTCAGCATTTTCGACGGATCGAAAGAAACATCGGAAATATAATCTTTTCCATGCAATTTCAAAGTAACATTTGATGGCTCGGCGATGGATGGCTCCGCAAGTTCAGAATCAGATCCGTAACCGAATTGAATTGATGTTTTTCCATATTCTTGCTCTACCGTAAATCTCCGAGGGACCACAAATGGCTTAAGAATCGAAGGGACGTCATCCCTGTCTTCGCCACGGTTTGAAACATTTTTATAAATAACATTTTGAGATAAAAAATCGACTTCGAAATATTCGTTTCCTTCCAAATCTACAATTGATAAAATTTCAGATATATTTCTGGAGGATAATTGAATTTTTTGAAATCTCTTAAAATCGCCGACAGTGACCGTTTCCTCAGAAAGGACTCCAGAGATTATTTTTCCATAAGTTTTCACTGCATATGAAGACGGGGTGCCAGTTGTGCTATTTATTCTAGCAACCACTATCTCATTATTCGGGTTATCAAACCTAACATCACTCTCTAAAAGGAAAGAAACTCCATTTTTTGATCTTATTTGAGAATTTTTCTTTAAGATTGGCAAGTATGACGCGTTGGGGCCTAGGCCCAGGTTGTTTGCGGGAATTATACAATAAAGAGTTATGATTCCCGACGCAGAAGATTTACCTTGAAATCGAAAACCCATTTGCTTGCTGATCTTAACAACATTATTATATTCTATAGCAGTGTCTAAGAGACCTTCGTTTGCCTGGTAGTCTAGATAAAAAGATAAAATGTCTCCCACATAAGAGACCGTGTCCAACATCAGGGCGCCAAAAGAGGATTCGTTAAAATCCTGATATGAGTCCGGGTAATATCTTTTTGCAAATTCTATCAAATCCTGCCGGATAGTGGTGTAATCTCTGCTTGTATATTTTATTGTTGTTTTTTTCTTATCTTTTGCCATATGTATTTTCCTATTTAAATAGTATCTTCTAGAGTGTTGTCGGCGCAGAAATTAGAAAGCTAGCTACTATTTCTTTTGTGGTTGTCGGTATTTTATAAATGATAGAGAAGTTGATTAAATTTTCATTTTCTGGATTTTTTTGAAAAAGAATGCCCTGGATTTTTATGTATGGTAAATATTTTGAAACTTGTTCTCTTATTTTTTCGTTGATATCTATCTCTACTTCTCCGGCTTTCATTTCAAACAAAAATCGCTTTATTCCCACTCCAAAATTTGGATCCATCATTCTTTCACCTGGGTTTGTTAAAATAATGTGTTTTAAATTTTGCGTGCTTACTTGTTGCAGTGTTTTTGTAAGTGTAAATCCATCATCCAGGTCTCTACTGATTGGTAATTTCGGTGAATATCCAGACGCCATTTTATATTTCTGCTCCTTTATATAAATAGGCGAAAAACCAATTTAATTTATAGTTTCACCCAAATCTTTGGAAAAATCATTAGTCACGATTCTTTTAACCACTTGTTCGAGGGCGCCCTCGGCGTATTCAAGAGCGTCGTAATCGCCGTGGTACCCGTTTTCGAATCCGGAAACCTCGGTTTCGTAGCTCCACTGTTTATTTAACAAATTGCGGAGATCTGCAATTAAACCACTTAATTCTTTGTGTCTAAGGTTATTTTTTGCAATAGCGTTGTTAAAGACTGTATTAGAGCCTCCTTTGCCGCTAGGGGAGGAGGAATCTTCTATAGAAGATATATGGCTGTCCAGTGAATCTAGAATTTTTTCCAAAATATTTATGGCCAGTGACCCCATAGAGTCCTCGCCGGTTGTTCCGGTTGCAGTCATCGCGGTTTCGTAGGAAGGTGGCAGCTTTGGTGGCTCAAAAGTCCTGGCACCTCCGGAGTGAGGGAGCGTTGACTTAATGGAGCGAATTTGAGAAATAGTGTATTTAAAATATTCCCTTAAAAACTCCGAGTCGTGCGTGGAAAATTCTGTATAGCCAAGTGGCCTCGCTAATTTAAGATCAATGAAGGGGTCGCTGTTTTTTTCTAATAGGTCATCAAAAACCCCAAAAAGCTCCTCGGTTATATCGCGGTAGTATCCAAACAACGCACTGTCTGTTTTAAAAATCAGTGAACTGTCTTCATCCGGCGTGGATGTACGCGCGGATTCGTCGTCCAAATTATTGGAGGTCGATGTCTGAACTGGTGGATCTTCGGAGACATCACACCTGTGAGATAAAGGTTTTCCTTCCTTGTCGAACGGGCGCATTCTTTGCAGATTTCTCTCCCACCACTTCAACCCTTCGTCAATGAAGGGAAGCTTAATCGTTTTTTGTATTCTATAATTGTCGGCGAAACCCAGCTGTTTGCGATCTTTATAATTGGGGTTTTGTGAGTTGTATAACGCCTCGAACATCATGCGGGCCTGGTCTTTTGATTTTTTAAAGGTCTGCCTATCCCAACTTTTAAAGCCACGGTGAGGGCCCAAGTAAATGGCGTCTTCGCCGGGAGATAATGAGGGCAAAAAACCTTTTATTGTATAAATTGCCAACATTGACAGAATTCTCGTAAAAGACAAAGAATATTTAAAAACGGCCTTGTATTGTGCGCTGTCGAAGAAATCAACCAATAAACATGTTAATTTACTATCAAAGCTGGTGATAATTTTTCCATCACTGAAATTTAAAATCTGAGAGTCTTCAATTTCTTCTTCCATGGAGGAAATTGGGAACAAACAGATTGGATAAGTGCCGAGTCTAAATGCCTTTGTATTTTGGCATGCCTGCGTAGATAGGGAGGTTGAAATTTCTTTAAAATCTTCGTCCCAACTTTGGCTCTCGCTCGATGACGTGGATGCGCCCGATGGGGGGATAATACTGATTCTTATTCCAAATTTCCAACTCTTCCAAAAATCACTTATCATTTTATCAGAATATGTTTCCCCAATAGAATTTAAAAATTCGTCCCACTTTACAACGTTAACCACTCCGAACAGAGAAGGATCGCGGTATAAAATCTCGTCCGGGATTGTCAGGCCTAAGCTGTCTGCTTCTTCTGCTTCATAATCTTCTATCATTATATATTTTTCTAATATAAATGGCTTATAGTCGGAATTTTGTCGATCGGTACTAAAACCATACTCGCCGGAATCAGATATCTTTTTTAGGTCGTATAAAATATCATTTTCGTCCTTTATGACTGACGGCACCACATCGCGGACGGCCATCTCCTTTTTAAAGGGGCCGGTATTCCAAGAGGTGATGCCGGCAGGATAATTAATCCAATCTGCGGTTGATATAAAATAAGGATCTACATCCCACGAATCTATACTTATTTGCTCCCTAAACCTTTTTGACTCTTCTTCGAGGCCATCCTTAACATACCTTTTCGCTATAATTTGAGCTGCATCGTCTATATCTTGCCTTCTCAGAAACTCATATTTTTGCTTTTTCTTAAATTTCTTATCTTGTTTGCAATCTCCATTAAGCTTTACCTGTTCTTTATTTAAATAATCGATGGCGGCCCATTCCGCCTCCGTTGGGTCGACCAGACCAGCGTCTACTTTCTCGCCGAAGAGTTGTACCATTTGCTCCAAAAATTCCAAATAGTATGAATCCTCTCTCAAGCCGAAAAAATTACTTCCCTCCTCTAGGAGGCCCTCTTTCATTTCTTTAGCTATGTACGCAGCGAGCGTGTCATCATAATTTTGGGGAAATTTTACCGAAAATGCGTTAAAAGCCGGGAGGCCTTTTAGAATTACGTCTACGATATAAATTCTTATAGTAGATTTGAGAGCCCCCTCTATGAAGGCCTTCGTACTCCTATCAAAAATTTGATAAAATGGTGGAACAAAAATCTTTTTCTGGTTAACATTGAGTCTCAAATCGTCCTTAAATAAGTTAGTATTATCGCTAACCTCGGAGGCAATTTCAGAGAAATTGACAATCCCCTCTCTTCTTGGCTCCAGGCCGTCATACTCGGGTACCATTTTATCTAGGATCCCCAACCATCCGGTTCTTTCCGGGTATTGGAGATAGAAGGCGGGATGCTCTTCGCTGCCGCCATATTTCTTATAATCTAGGCATATGATCTCCGCTTCGGCGGATTCATCATATCCAAAATAAAATGAGGATGAGGCGCCCGAATCTACAATTTGTGTGGCGATGAGGTTTAGATATCTTTTATAAAAATAATAAAACAGTTCCTCTCCAAATTTTTCTAAAAGAGCATCGTGAGACGAAGAATAGCCGGGTACAGATTTCCAACTATTCAGAATAATTTTTTGAATGGCGGTCTTTTTGTTTTGATTTGGAGAATTTAAATTAATTTGCAGATCAGATTCTAAATAATTTTGTAAATCCGAATCTATAGCCTCATCCCCCTCAATTATGATTTCATTGCCTTTGGTTTTTTTCTTTGTCAAGAAATCTGTAATTGTTAATTGATATTCTTTTGCGTTTAGGCTCTTGTCCTTTATTATAAAGGCATATCCATTAGTGTCCTTTGGGAACGAATATTCAAAAACGTCGACGTCATGTTCGGTGGAATAGGACATTGTAAAGTTCCCCTCGTTTTCTAATTGCTTCTTTAAGTTGTCTGCTACGGTTGTGGGGTAGTTGGCGAGAGAGCCTGTGGTTTCCCCTTCGTTGGCGAGCAGCTTCAAAAGAAGAGACTTTCCGTCAGAGCCGGCGGACGCAAACAGTTGAAAAAACCCCAAATCGTCTCCTTTTTCCTTACCAAATGGGCCCGAGATTAAATTATTGTGTTGTCTATAGCCAGCACCCAGCTTGTCGGATAAGACCATATCCAGAAAACCTTGGTGGTCGATTAAATCATCGATAAACGCAATACTAAGCCCATCAAAATAAGCTTTTGTAGCGCTGTCTGTCGCCGCTTTTATTTCGGGGGGAGCGAGGGGGAGCAGCGCATCAGATTCTTGGTCCGGACATGATGGGTCGTCTAAAATTTTAGGTATTGAACACTCAAGCATTCCGTCCAAATTTTGGAGAATATTATTTAAATCTTCTACATCATTTTTTGCCATCTTCTTTAGCGTTTCTAGGTGTTTTGCGCATTCAGTTTCTGGGATTCCTTTATTTTGCTGAAGAAGATTGCATCTTAATCTGCTAAATTTATCAAGGGCGCCCTGTGATTTACAAATTCCTACACTGCTGGGATTTCCGACATCTGCTAAGCCATTGTCTTCGAGGTATTTTTTGGGAATAAAATTACTTAATGAACTAAAGAGGTCCGCAACGATATTGGGGTTTGTTAAATTATTTGAAAAACTGTTATTTCTCATTTTTGCCAATTCAGAAATTAACTTTAGGACTTCGGGATTGGCATCGCCCCTTAAGAGAGAGAGCAACTCTCTCTCTGTCAAGGTAACCGAAATATCATCGACGAAGTCAGTAACCAATTGGCGTGTATTGTTCGACAGGTCCTGCGTGTATCCGGCCTTGGCTAGTAGCGCTGTGAGGTAATGATCGGTAGATTGGGCGGAAGAATCGGGTGGTAATTGGAGTGAATTATTTATTATAGCTCTGATGTCTGCGGCTGGAACGTCTCCAATTCCAAAATTTAATGGTTCGTTGCAGATTCCGTCTCCGAGCGTTGATAAAATCTTGCTTATAATATTTAAAATAGTGTTTACGGCAATTTTAACAATTATTTTTTCAGCCTCTTCTATAATTGGCTTTAAGAAGTCTCCTATTTGAAATTTTGGGAATTTTGGAAGCTTGATTGGTTTATTAAATTTAGGTAAATCCGGGAAGGACAGGGCCGGGAGATTTACACCAGGAACAGACCCCTCTAAAGAAAAAGTTGCTGGCTGTTTCAAACAAAATGTAGAATAAAAATCCGGGCCTTCAAAATGTAAAGAGGCGAGATTTAAAATGCTTTGAGGATCAATTTCTTCGATTATTGCCTGTCTATAGGCATCATATATATATTCATCCTGTTCTGAAGATCCTCCGGAGGCAATAGTTCCAAATTTTAATTTTTCCTCATAGATTGACAAGACTTCATCGTCGTAAGAGGGGTTCTGGTTCGAAATTTGCGCGCTTGAAAAACTTCCTTCGCGGCGGCCTTGTTCCCATGGGGGGACAAAATTCTCCAAACCTTGCATTACAAAGGCTAGAGATTCTTGGGCACTCTGCACTGCGTCCTCTTTTGCTCCCTCTTCTTCTTGTTTTGCTTCTTTTGCTTCTTTTTTTGCTTCTTTTTTTGCTTCTTTTGCTTCTTTTTTTGCTTCTTTTGCTTCTTTTTTTGCTTCTTTTTTTGCTTCTTTTTCTTCTTTTTTTGCTTCTTTTAATATTTCCTTCTCTTCATCAGTTAATTTGCTAGCAGCTAAATTAAATTTTACCGCCTGGTTAATTGTGATTTCTCTTTGGCTAGTTGGGAGAAGGTCTAAAAATTTAACCAAAGAGGCATTATCTAAATTTAAAACAAAATTGGCCGAAAGAATTTCATTGATCTCGTTAATTGATAACTCTTGCATTGCCTTATTTAGGCCGATTCGCGCGAGAGCAGACACTCCTCTTTTCGCGACAGAGTTTACCACCTCTCCCCATAAAGTATATACATCAGAATCATTTCCGTAATTATTAATAAGCTCTGGAAATGCATTAACCAGCTCGTCACCGACGGGGATTCGCTCATCAATGAGCATTTGGTATCTTTGCCTCATAGATTGAGGATCTTCTAGGGCCTTTGCAACCTGCAAGGAATCCTTGAGAGTCTTATAAGGCTTGGAATTATATTGGTCCTCAATAAATTTTCTAAAGGGATAAATTTCGCCGGCAGACTTCATATCTATAAAATCATTCCCAGATGCACCTTGTCCCAAATATTTTTGAGTAAATTCTCGCCACCCTATTGGGTCCTTAGCATTAAGGTCGGAATAAATTTCTGGAAGTCTTTGCACTAAAAGTATAGTATTTGAATTAGATGCATCTCTGTGTTTTTTGAACTCCTCTAGTCCTTGAACTAAAAATTCAGAGCATCCCTTTTTTTGGCCTACCTTCACATAATCCAAGCTTCCATTAAACCCAATTTTTATTTTTTGCAATTCCTTAATTGAAAAGCCATTTTTTCCCAGGAATCTCAAAAGAGCCCCCTTGAAGCCGGCTAGGCGAGAGGCCTCTTTCGACAAATTTATGGATGTTGTTTGTGCTGGGTCATAATATGATACTGAGACTTGCTCTTTCGAGAGCTTTATCATTTTCTTTGCCACATTATCAAACATTTCAGACATTTTTTTTGCCTTAAAAACGACGAAAGCGCTGAGTGGGGTGCCAGGGTTTGTGGTTTGGGGCGGTCGGGGTGTTGAGGCAGCCGGGATTGAATTATCCAGAACCTGATCGGGTATTATATTTTTTGCAGAATCGGCTTCTTTTGTCGGTACAGAATGGTTTTGGGACGCGTCGGCTTTGGATGTGGACTCGTCTGCTTTGTCATCGAAGGGGGTGTCGAAAGGGGGAGGTTCGTCGGTGGAGGGTATTTTTTCGAAAATTTCAACCGGGACTGTTACTAAGACTTTTGGCAAGATTTTAAGCCTAGGATCAATATATAAATCCTCTAGCGTCAGATCTTCCATTGAAATTAAATCTTTTAAATTATCTCTTGATTTTCCATAAAAACCCAAAAGGTCGTCGAGGGCTTCGATTTTTACGGCGGACGCGTCCACCTCTTCAAGAGTCTTTACTTCCTCCTTTAGAACAATTGTGTCGGAATAAGTTGAGTCTTTTTCATTTATAAAGGGCTCTTCTGTCTTCCTCCAGTCTGGAGTTGGTGCCGGGTTTTTTTTACATTTATTTGGAGGCGGTGTACAATTCACCTCTTCTGGAAATTCTAATTTGCACTCTTCTTCCATCTTAATTTGTCCTGTTTTGGCCGTTAATGTATTTTGGTCCAAATGGATATAAATAATTAAAATCAAACATAAGCATATTTATTTTATTTAGCCAGAGGTTCGGTAACTTCGAAATTAAATTTGTTGCAACTGGAACACCTACCGGGATTAAATCCAAAGAGGGGGCCATTCCAAAAGACGGGTTGTGGGTGTGGGCCTGTACGCCGGCATTAAATGCCATCTGATTCATCATAAATGCTAAAACAGTGGCGTTAAGATCACTTAGATTATCTTTTAAATCTTTTATCGCCTCGACCAAATTACCGCCGATGGGTATCGGCTGCAAATCTTCGTCATTATTTCCTGCAATAAGGTCGATTCCCTTTGTGGCCATAAGAAGAGAGCCCCACGAGTTTGTATCGTCGGTGCCAGTGACAAGTTTGATTCCCTGCCTGGATGCAATTCTTACTGCGTCAGCTTTCAAACCAATGGTTGAGCGGGATGCGGAGCGGCCGACGGATCCGTCGCATAAATCTAAATAATCATCTATGTCTGCTTTTTGACTTATATAGACTCTGGCAGAATCTGCTTTAAAGTTTGGATCAGCGCTGATTCCCTCTCTTGGGCCGACAGCATTCATTGTGCCAACAGAAATGTCTATCGCAGAGGCCTGCGAGTGGCCGGCGCCACCATAGCCGCTTGCTTTGGATGCGGGGCGGTCTCTCCCTAATATAATTCTTGCATTATTATTATTTGTAATTTCTTTCTCGCCGGCTGCTTTAGCGTAGAGGGGGACGGCCTCAGCTGATCGGGCGTTATTTAGGCCCAAAACAGAAGGGTCGAAGTCTGTTTGGCTTACCCTTGGTGATTCAGAGGTATCATCCGTGGCCTCACAAACACCCAGATTAACAACCTCTTCCTGCCCTTTGGTTAAGTATTTGTAAGTTCGGGCGGCGATGGAAAGGGATGTTGCCTGTAGCTTGTAGGCTGTATAAATGGCTGGTATAATTAATGGCATTTCTTTTCTCCTCCTTAACTTTTCGCGGTGGGCGGGGCGCTTGCCTGCGGCGACTTAGAAATATCTGCTTGTTTTTCGTTGCCGACGTCTGTGGCTGCCGGATTCTCTGTTGAAGTTTCTGATACTTTTGGTTGATTAACTACATAAGTTAGCTCCGCTTCTGTCAGCGGATTTCCAATTACTGGCTTATACCATATTCTATTAATTGAGCGCCCTGGCTTGGAGTATGGGTTTCTCTCAACTTTAGGCGAGATATATTGTTGCCCGGTTATAAAGGTGCCAACTCTATAATTTATCCTCAAGTCTTTGTCTTTATTGCTCTTGACGGTTTTTCTGCACCACCCGGAGGCGCCTGGGGTCGTATCATTATTTCGGATGGCACCATTTCCTTCGTCTTCTATCATTGCAATTGCATTTATGTCCAAATAACAATATGGGCCCGGATCGACGTAAACTCCCTTGTAAACCACATCTAAATGCAGATGGGCTTTAAACCACGGAGTTCCACCAACGTAGCCGATTATTTGACCTTTTTTGACCTTTTGACCCGTTTTAACAAGGGGGGGTTCTTTCATGTGGAGATATCTGGTGCCGTAGCAAATTGAACTTTTGGCGTTATGTCCCTGACTTCCGCCGCTTTTTCTTTGCTCGCGGGTCAACCGCTCTGGCCAGTGGAGCAACTCACAATGCCAGCCGGCTTGGCTATTCATTCCAGAGTCAAATGATTTTGAATATATCTTTTTACCCTTCTCGTCCACCCTGCCGGTGTCCGTCACGCCAATTGCATATCTATGCTGTGTTTCGCGCTGTATCTGCTTACCTGTGGCTGTGTCAGCATGTGCAACATATCCGTCAGCCATGGCGTAAATGGGGGTCCCATTCGTCCCGATATCTATGCCGGCGTGGGTGCCGGAACGGTCGCCCCTTACATATGTTGGAGAATGGATCGAGCCGGCCAGCACTCCATTTAAGGGATGAAGAAATGGTCGGTAATCTGGAGGGATGTTTGGATCTAATTTTTCATTATTAAATTCTATTGGCGGGACGTCCAAAACAGAGTCCGGAAGAATATCTATTAATGGCGATGAGTTGCCGTTTTTAAATGCTTTTTTAGGGTCGGCGCTGGTAGCGGTAGCGCTGGGTGTCCCGGCGGGTGTAGTTCCTGGTTGGGCCCATTCGGGAGGCAGGAAATTCGCCGTGTTTCTGTCAAGAGTTTGCAAAATTCTTCCGCCGCTAAAATTCTTCCTGTCTTTATAATCAACCAATAAGAAGTCACCAGAAGTCACGTCAATGTCTTTATATCCCTCGGTATCTGGAGAAATAACAAATGCCCCTCCGCCGTCCGATATCATTGCGAGAATACGCTCGTTGTGCTTAAGCCTCTCCTCCTCTTCTAGGCCGGCAAGTTTTTCCGATTTCCACTGTGGGATGTGAGCGTGAAGTTCGGGTATATATGCGATTACCCTCAAGGGCGGCTTTACTGATCCGAACATCTGGTATATATTTACAAATAATCCAGCGGGCGGCGGTTTTATTACCTTGAGTGCTATTGCTTGGACCGGGAATGTTGGCAGAGCATCTTGGCCCTGATCCATCACCCACTCTGTAGCTGCTTTAGTTTGTGAAATTCCGGCGCGGATCATCTCATTCAACATTCGAAATCCACCGAATGGCATCGTCATGGGATTCAAATCCCCGATAAGTGGAAACCACTTGTCGCCGGCGTCGTCGTCGTCGTTATTATTCATTTTGAGAGGTCTCCTGCAACAAATCAAAGATTTCGGCCTTATCGTTGTCAGTGAGACCTTCTTGTTTTGTTTCTTTTTTCTGGAGTAATGTGGCAACCTTTACTAGCTGCTCATTGGATCTTTGTAGGGTTTCGACATATTTCGCAGCGGTTATTCCCACCTCCCTATGCCTTTCATCACTCTTACTTAAATAGACCATTACATCGTCAAGTAGGCGGCGCGTCACATCTCTATCATTTCTTATGTTTTTGATGGCTTCGTCGATGTACTTGTCGATCTTTTTCATAAATCTCCCCGGTCCCACTTGGCTTTAAAAATTCTATAACGGTTTCTCATTTTATTCAAACAATTCACAATTTGTTTTGTGTTCAAACCAGTTATTTCCCTTATATATAAATAAATAGCCTTCTTATTAAAAATTTCTATTTCATCTGGAGAACTTAGGATGATTTTTATGGCTTCGAGGACTTTTTTTTCATTTTCCCGCAGCTTCATTTTATCCCAACCCTCTATTTCCTTCCAAAGGTGGGCCCAAAATTCATCTTTTTCGCGGACTTCGTCGTAATCCATTTCTACGGCGACATATTTTAATTCCATTTCTTTTGACAGATCTTGAAACTCTATCTCTCTTTGTCGGCTTCTTTTATTTTTCTTTACTTTCTGGATAAACCAGTTTTTCGTGATTACAGAGAAGTAAGAAAAAGCTTTAGAACCCTTTTCCGGCTTGTATTTATCGAGAACAGTCGTGAGCCAAACTTTACAATCTTCGCGTAAAGTATCGATGTTTGGGAGGGTTGTAAATCTGTAAGTGAAAACTATTTTGTCTACCATTTCACTCAATGGTGGCTGGATTAACGTCCTGTATAACTCTTCTCGGCGATCATAATCCGTTGAATTATTATATTCTATGATTGCGTTTTCATGAATCTTTGTGAAATATTTTTTTGAGTTTTTACTTCTTCTTATTCTTCTACGTTTTTTCTTCTTAGGGACTTGAGATGTCGTCATTTATACTTTCCTCTTTTTTGTCTGAGTCGGAATACAAATTATATTGATCGAATACAGAGGTTAAATCCTCTGCGTGTTGCAATAGGTGGCGCAGAGTTTCATCGCCGTAAAATGTTTCCAATTCATAGACAGATCTCAAGTGATTGGTAAAATTATTGATGACTGTCGTGTTTTCTGTTAATTCTTCATCATAGTATCTGACCTGCTTGACAAGGTTAGCCACATACCATAAAGTAGCTGCGTGGGCAACAAGACTAAAAATAAACAATAGGACAAAGATCCCGAAGATTACTGTCCAATTCATGCTTTATATTCCTTTTCTCTCAATTTCTTTTTTTCTTCAGAAATAGATTTTTTATTCTTCTTTATGTAATCTTCAACAACGGATCCAACTTTTTTGTCGGAACTCTTGTTGATTTTGTTTATATAAGAAGGTATAGATGGAACACGACGAAAGGCCTGGGAGTTACAAATATTGCAATTCTCCAGGCTTTCCGACATGCCGTGCTTTATTTCGAAGTATTCATCGCAATCTTCGCAATGATAATTATACCTCGGCATCTGTTTGTTCTTCTTCCTCTTGTTGACCAAACTCTAAAATGGGCGGATTTTCCACCACTAACCCATCGTCGGTCTCTTTAAAGACGAATTCTTGAAAGACAGGAACAATGTCTGATTGTTCCATCAATGATTTTTGTAGCGCCATCATTACTGCGCCGATTGCTTGATTTGATAAATGCATAATTATCTCCTTTGTATCTATATTATAACCTTTTATTCCGCATTTGTCAAGGAATAAAGTGAATTATTTTGATTTTGTGACTGCACCAGGAATATCTAGCCAATTTCTATCTCTCCTGACTTCTAAATTTTTTTCCCAAGAAGATTTTAGAACCCCTGGCTCAACTCCAATCTGAATTGCGTAGTTAATGAATGCGTTAATATCTTTTGGAAAACATTTTCCACCGAAACCCAGATTACCATCTGTTCCCGGAACGAGAGTGTGCATTGGGTTGACCCACCCAGATGAAAGCATGCCATCCAAAGTGTGCTCCCAGTTTATCCCATCTTTGTTGGCCATTTGTTTAAATTCGTTCATAATAGAGATTTTAACAGCAGAAAAACAATTAGAAACATATTTGATGAAGCACGCAGTTTTATGATCTGTCTCTATATATTTTACCTTTGGGAAAACTTTCTCGTAAATTGACCTAACTTCTCCAGTATCTTCTGGAGTGCCTCCCAAAACAATTCTAGAGGGATTTTTGAAATCTTCTTTTGCTGTCTTCTCTGTGAGGAATTCTGGATTTAAAATTATTCTATGTCTATTGTTTTCTAATAATTCTTCTGCGGCGTGAGGAGTTATTGTTGATTTAATAATCAAAATCTTGTCTGTATTTACTTCATCTAACACAGATTGGATAATAGATACGTCTATTTCGCCAGTCTCCAACATTGGTGTCGGAACACAGATGAAAACATATTTCGCATTTCTATTTATCTCTTCCACAGAAGAAGTCGATTTAGAGGGGTCCTTATCACAAACAAGAATATCGTAATAATTATTCAACCCTTCGTAGATCGCCTCTCCGACGAAACCATTTCCGATTATTGCAAGCTTCATCGTGTGCCTCCATATTCAAAATTATATTTAAAATTATTTATGTCCTCTTTACACAATTTATAAACGACCTCAATCATATCATCATCATAAAACAAAGAATAATGTTTTTTTTCATTTTTCAAACACCAATAAATCACATTTTTTATCCACAAATCTAAATCCATTATTTTTCATATCTTGGAATACTTGCCAATCAGGTCGCAAATTAATATGTTCTGGTAGGACTGTTTTCCCCAAATATACGCAAAATTTTCCTTGCTTTTTCAATACTCTGTGGACTTCTCTTATTGATTTAAAATATGTATTCTCGTCTAAATGCTCATAAAAATCTGTCGACGTACAAAAATCATATTTTTCACTCTCATCTGATAATTCAGAGCAATTTTCAGTTCTCAATTCTACAATCTGAGGGATCAGATCTTTCAAAAAATCATGTATTAATTCTGTATTTTTGTTAAAATCAATTGCTGTAATTTTACAATTTGGAAAGATCTTGGATAAAAAATAAATTCCCCTTCCATTAGTAAACCCAAGATCTAGTCCGTGGCCAGCAAGATCTATGCCGGCAAACCATTTCTGATAGCGTGTAAGTAGATGTGGGCGATGATTTGTATAATAATTTTTTAGATATTCTACGCTATCACAATTAAAAAACCAATTTTTATCATAATTTTCTTCATACCACAGACTCAATTCTTCTTCCGTAAGATTTAATAATTCTTTATCCATCCTCATTCCTCCAAAATATTATAAAATTTTTCTCAAAGTTTCTTCAATTATGTCAGCAGATTGTTCCATCGTATTTATATTTAATAAATTATTTGTGGCACTCTCGTAAAGAGGATCAGAGAGGTAAGCCAGACTTTTGCCCCCGATAGCTACACTAAAAAGCTCTTTTATCTTTTCTGACATTTCTTTTTCATTATCAACCCACACTAAAGTATCTCCATATAATTCTTTTATGTATTCAATATTATAATTTATGGTTGGAACACCAACCAAGGCCGCCTCTAGCTGTGGGAGGCCATGCCATGCACTTAATTGAAAGAGGGCGCCAGAGAGAAGAGTATATTTCTTTTCTCCATTTATGTTTGAAAAAAATTTCACCTCTGTATTTGAGTCTTTAAATAAATTTTCTATCCTATGCTGTTCTGGTCCAGATCCAACTATGACCCAGGTTGTTTTTAGGTTTGCACACCTTACTGCTTCCGCTATTTTGTAAACCAGCTTATTTGGTACAAGTCTGGAAACTGTTATAAAATAATTTCTTTTTTTGTTATTTCTTTCTTTGTTCAAATTAATTGTCGCATGGGGATATTTTATAAAGCAATTATCCATTTTATTATTTGAGAACTTTACAGCAGATTCTTTAAAAGAGACACCAGCACACGAATTAATGTTGCTATTGATAGAACACTTAATTATCTTATCATATTTTGAATAAAATGACTTATTTTTATATAAGTGTTTTGCATCGCCCTCTTGGAAACCCCACTTTAACGGATCGTCACCACCGGGATATCCAAAAATCCTAAATGGAGGAATCCACTCCCAGTGTGAATAGATCGGAATTCCCATTTTTTGAGAAATTTCATATGCATATGGAATGCAAGCCTCCATAGCCGCAAAAACCACGTCATACCTTGTTTGGAGATCTGGGATCCTAGAGGTACCATAAACTAATAAATCTAATTTTTCAAATCTTTGTGATAAGAATTCTGCCATATCTATCTGTGGTGACCTATTTGCTACACCATTTGGTGTTATGTATAAAACTTTTGTCATCTTAAATACCTCAATAGTGGGTGTGAAAAATTATTTGGGGCCTGATGAATTTTGGATTTGTTTATTTTCGATGCCAATTCTAAAGAAGGGGACAAATCGTCAATACCAAATCCGCCACCCTTTAGTATTTCTACATATGATTTCGTGTGCAAGTCTTCGAAGCCATGGCTAAATTCAAATTCTTTTTTTCCAATTTTTATGGATCTATACATTTTTTTTGAAATTTTATTTTGCCTCAACAGCTCACCGTCAATGCTTAATAGCCACTTAATGTTGGCCCTTTCGAGCTTTAAAAATCCAAAAATCGTTTTGTTTTCTTTAAGAAAAACTACATTTTCTAGTGGGGGACCAAATATCCACATCAACATATCAAAAAAATGTATACCAATATTCATTGAGAGGCCGCCGGATTTACTAATGTTCGATTTCCAAGAATAATCATACCACTTACCACGAGAGGTAATATAAGTCAACTCAATATCATAAACCTTGTTATTATTAATGCTTTGTTTCAGGTCTATAACGGATTCATGTAGGCGTAGTTGTAAAATATTATTTATTTTTCTGCCACTTTCCTTTTCTAGTAGTTTTAGATATTTTACATTTTTTGGATTAATCACTAAAGGCTTTTCACAAATAACCTCACAGTCATTCCTGAGTCCCAGTCGGATGTGAGAATCATGAAGATAGTTCGGGGAACAAATGCTCAAATAATCAAGGCCTTTGCCAGAACGCCTCATTTTATCAATATGTCTTTCAAACCTCTCTGTTTCGGTAAAAAACGACGATTCAGGAAAATAGGAATCAATAATTCCCACAGAATCAAAAGGATCTAGTGCTGCATTGAGAATATTTCCAGTATCTTTTATCGCCCTCATGTGCCTCGGTGCGACATAGCCCGCCGCACCGATTAATCCAAATTTATTTTTTTTCATTTTTTATAATTTCCTTTGCTGGGTTTCCGCATACAATTCCGTGTGGCGCAACATCCCTCGTCACCACCGAGCCGGCGCCTATTGTGGCATTTCGACCTATCGTTAGGTTTGGTAAAATTGTGGAATTTGCACCTATAGAGGCGCCGGACTCGACGATAGTTGGCGGCAAATCACGCCACGCGCCGTTGGAAGGAGCGTGCTTATCGTTCGTAAACACAACATGTGGGCCGATGAAAACATTATCCTCGATAATGACATTTTCTGGAATGAATGATGCACAACCTATAGATACTCCTTTTCCTATTTTAACATTTTTTCCTATTTCGGCAAAGGCTCCGACTTTCACGTCTTCTCCCAAAATTGCACTATCGTATACGTTCGACATCGGATGTATGTAGCTCACGAGAAACTCCTAATTTTTTCTACAATATATTCCCTCTCTTTCTTCGACAGTCCAGGATAAATTGGTATTGATAGACATTGTAGACTTCTTTTTTCTGTTTCTGGCAATCCTATGAGCGCCTTATTGTCAAAGAAAGCGCATTTATGTATTGGCTTTGGATAATAAATTGCCACGCCTATGCCATTGTTCTCCAAATATTTCTTTAGTGAATCTCTTCTTTCTGATAATAAAGTAAATTGATTCCACGAATGATGAATGGTGTTGCTTGGGAGCCTTATATCCCTTATTTCTTGCAAGTTTTCTAAATAATATTTTGCATTAAGTTTTCTTTTTTCAATCCATGAATCCACCGATTCCAACATAACCCGCAAGAATGATGCCTGAATTGTATCCAGCCTAAAGTTTCCGCCTAGAATACTATAATCATATTTTATCTTGCAACCATGCTGGCAAACTACTCGGACTTTTTTAATAAACTCCTCCGAGCTTGTTACGACGGCGCCGCCATCCCCCAGGCATCCGAGATTTTTTGCCGGGAAAAAACTGAATGCTGATGCAAAATAATCACTACTATATTTTGTTCCAAAAGATTGAGCACAATCACCGATCAGATAAGCACCGCGATGATCACAGATCTTTTTCAAATCAGATGCATCATAATATTCGCCGAACAAATTTACAAAAATAACAGCCCTAGTGTTCTGTGTCCATGCGGCTTCGATCTCTTCGGATCCAACGAGAAAAGAGCCTTTTGACAAATCTGCAAACACTGGATTGTGGCCGGCTCTGACAACAGACATGGCGGTTGCGCCAAACGTAAAAGATGGAACAATGATATCTGAGCCCGGAGGCAACTGGAGGGCAATCAAAATAGATAATAGAGCATCCGTACCACTAGACACTCCTTTGCAGTATTTTTCTCCAGTTTTGCGAGAGAATTCCTGCTCGAATAACTCAACCGGCTTTCCGTTAATGAAGTTACAAGTTTTTAAGTTTTTTTTAAAAGAATTCAATAAATCATCTTCGCATTGTTTTATTATTCTGGATAGATCAAAAAGAGGGACATTCATCTTTTTCCTCCCCTAAAATAGTATTTATAATTATTCTCGATGGGCTTCCTTCATTTATGTAGAGGTCTGTAATTCTTTTTATTTTTGAGTTAAAAATCCACTCCCTTAGTTCGCATGGCCTGAAGTCATCAAACTTCTTAACAATCCCAACTTCTTCGGTCTCGACCCATTCCGTATTTTTTCTCACAACAATTGTCGGCTTTCCAAAAAAACCACTTGTTTTTTGTATGCTTCCGGAATCCGTTATAATAAACTTTGCACAAGATAGTAAATTTACCATCTCAGTATAACTCACCGGGGGGATCAAATCAAGATTTTTTGGTATTTTTATCTGTGAAATATATTGTTTTATTCTGTGATGTACTGGAAAGATTATTTTATTTTCTGTATTCTTACAAAAATCCATTATACACTTTAATCTCTCCAAGTTGCAGTTCGACTGTCTGTGTACTGTCATGACACCAAAATCACCGCGAGAGATGCTGGGATTCATATTGTTTAGCAGCTCATATTCTAGGTCCCCGGTATAAATTCCTTCTTTAGATTTTAGATTCTCGACAGCATCGTATGAAGAACAAAATTTCCAAGTAGAAACCGAATCTGCAAATAATCTATTTATTTCTTCTGGGACTGAAATGTCTCCACAACGCATACCGGATTCTATGTGTGCAAGAGGAATTCCCATCTTGTAAGATGCCAAGGAGCCGCAAAATGTTGAATTCGTATCGCCTATAACAATTACAATGTCTGGTTTTTCTTTTTCTAAAATCTTTTCTAATTTTTTAGAAGTTTCGCAGATGAATATAATTTCAGACCCCATTGGGTTCCTTATTTGATAATCTATTTTCAATTTTAGATCTCTTATGATATTCCCAGAAACGCTCTCAGAATAATGCTGGCTTGTGTCCACAACAAAGTGCTTCAACTTTCTAATCTTCAGCATATCTACGAGGGGCTTTATTTTTATATATTGTGGCCGTGTGCCAATGATAATTCCAATATTATTCATTTATTGTGGGCCGTCCATAATATTGGTGATGTCAGCTGCCCAAGCCAATCTACTAAATTTTTTTACTTTTTTGTATCCATTTTGTGAAATTAGTTTCATTTTTTTTGGGTTTTGTAAGTAGTGATTTATCTTTTCATTTAGGTCTCTATTATTTTCAAAAATGACCAAGTCTTCCCCATTTATAAAATCTCTCCCTCTACCATCCCAGTCATCAGTAATTAAAAATCCCCCAGAAGCCATGATCTTGTATACTCTGTCAGAGGCGCCATTCGATGTGCATAAATTTAAATTTATTCTTGTTTGGCTAACAACCTTGGCATGCTCGGAGCCAAACTTGTTATTGAAAAGAGAGACATTCCTTTTTATTGATTTTATTTTGGAAAGCCTGTTCCCATAAATCGACCCAATAAAAGATAAATCATATTTTTTTGCTAAATTATGTGGCCTATCAACAAACTGATCGTACCCCTCACAAACTCTAAATGAATTTTGATTAATCTCTCCAGCAACATCGAGAACGTTCTTTTTATCACAAAAGAAAAAATCTGCTTTTTTTGTTTTTCTTTTCATTTCCTCATTATATGAACTTAAAGGATCCATGAACCACAAAGATATTTTAGAGTACTCCCTTATTTTATCAAAAATATTAATATTTTCACCTTTGCTAATCAAGACATGATCGAAATTTCCCGCCCTAATGATCTCCAAAAGATGATCATCTCTTTTTGAAAACCCCATTTTTTTAGCATTTTCTCTAAAATTATAACCCACAACGTGGTGGCCACACTGAATTAGGTTTCTTAATTGAGAGTTATTTGTACTTTTATATAAATTATCAAAGACTGCTACAAATAAAATTTTCATTTTGACACTTCTCTATAAAATCTTAAAACTTCATTTCTTTGTTTATAAAACTCAGTGTGGTTTTGTTGATGACTTAGGGCTTCGTCCCCAAAACCCCTTCTGTGTTTATATTTGTCAGAATTTATGTGGGGGCCCTGTTTAATAACATAAGTATCTACCTCTCTTTTTCCCCTATTTAAATAAGATAAGGCAATATCTTCACAATTATTATATCCATTTGTAATGTGATTATCCAACATACACTCTATACTTTCTCCGGATAAAAACCAGCCGTTTGTTCCAATATCAACTTTACTAAAATTTGAATAATTGACAGATCCCAACATTGTATTTGGAAAATATTTATCAGTTTTAAAAATCCTGCCTGATGATCCAATTATACAATCTTTTTCCTTTTTTGAGAATCTCTCATAAAAGTGTAGGCATTTTTCGCAATAATTTTCGGTTGGAAACATATCATCATCTATAATGAAAAATAAATTTTCTTTGCTATCTCTAGCCATCTCAAATCGAGAAAATACAGAACCACCGTCTTCGATTGTTAATATTCTATCTACTTTATTTTCCAAATCTTCTAAAAAATGAGAATTTTCAGAATTCAATCCATGACAAATCCAAACCTCCTTTGGGGGAACTGTTTGATTTGTGAATAAATCTACTTGCTCCTCTAACCACTCGCCGCGCTTCCACAAACTCAATATGACTATGTACTCTGGGGGTGTATTCATCGATTATCCTTTCTGTTTCCAATGTGAAATGCCCGTGCCGACAAGATAAAATCAACTTCAAATCCTGCCTCCTTTATGGCAAAGCTCCATCTAACATCAGGCGCTTGCTGGAATATCCCAAATGGTTCCACCATCCCATAAACATCCTTGTGTACAATGGAATTGGAGACGTAACATGTGGGGGACCTCTCAATATAGCCAGAATCAACATCATATTTTAAACCTCGATGCCTAAGACCAAGCTGTGGATTTGGAAATTGCATCCAATCCTCTCCAAATTCATGCCTTTTCCCACCCCTATCTGTTAATCGAAACCCATATTGTGCCGGAGGTGCATCTTTCAAAAATTCATCGATATTTTTTCTCCAATCATTATCTGGGATTATATCATCATCCCAGAAAGCTAGCCACTCTTCATTCCTGGTTTTTAATCCCTCTCTGAATTTTCTAGATTTATCCTTTTCCCACGCATCATATTCAACAAATGTGCCTCCGAGACTCTCTACAGTGTCCCTGAGTCTTTCATTTTTGGGAGATACTAGAGTATATTTTCCTCCGGAAGCTTCTATACAAGATGGAATGACTTCATTTTTTAAATTGATCATTCTTTTTATATTTTTCTTAGAGGGGCCCGTAGTTACTTGAATTATACCAAAGTCTGTCATTGACTAAATAACCTCTATCTTTTCAAGCTCTGCGAGCCACTCCATTTCTTCTTCCGATGGATTATAGATATGCTTACAGAACTGACTATACATCCCTTCTTCTGTAAAGTTCTCAACAAGATACTTTTGAAGCTTCTTGGCATTTCTCTTAAACCGTGAATATTCGCTGCGAACCTCACGCAATCGGCGCTTAAAGGACCCCTCCCTTGGGAAAGCCCACAGTGAGTCTGCCTGGATAACACCTTCCCAAACCGCCTCTGGTTGAACATTTTGAAGATCATATTCGACGGACGCGAACATTGGCTTTTTCTTTCCACTCTTCCTTCGTGCGTCTGGCATATAAAGGAAATCACAGTGACCCGACCATCCGGAAACAACTACTGGCAACCCATTATAAGCTGCTTCAAAAAGTGGTAGCCCATATCCCTCGCCATGGGCTGTAGAAACAAGTGCCTTAATTTTGGAATGCTGATATAGACCATTCATTTCTTCAGGAGTTAAATCTCCATGCAAAAGATATACTTTACATTTGCAGTTGTCTCCTCCATATCTTTGAAGCAGAGATTTAAGCCTTGATCCGGTGTGCTCCCTGTCGATGATGCTGTTATTTTTGACTGAAGTCTTGAGGACAAGTCCGACTTCTTGATCAAAATTCTCTTCCAGGAACCATTTGACGAGATTGTCAAAGTTCTTTCTTGGGCCCCATTGAGAAATTGCAAGGTAATTAAAGTCGTAATCGAGCTTTAAATTAAGCTTTTGTTTCTTGAAATTTCTAACAGGATAATTAACCACTTCGATTGGAGTTTGACAAGCTAAGTGAACAGGTTGTCCGGTTTGGTTGTTTTGCCCCTGGTATGTTGTGTTTTCAAAAACATCCTTCGAATGATTTGAAACAACGATGATCTTATCCATTTCGTTGGCTTTTTGGAGCCATACGGGAGCGACCTTTGTCGTTTCAATTCCTGCGGTATATCCGATATTGATAGGTGCGATTCTTTCCCACTCGTTTGGAATTGTCACCTGCACGGAAATATCAAACTGTCCACCCTGCTGCGTGAAGACATGTGTTTGTGCGATTCTTTCATCCATCCACGTTCTTTCTTCGTTTGAATCACTTACCCAGCCGGTCTGACCCCAGTTTGTTGGGACAATATAAATATCGAATAGATCTGGCCTTGATCGGAGAGCGCGGAGAGCAAACCTTGCCTGCTCTCCGTATCCGGATTGTGATAAAACTGGCCCTTTTAATATGATTTTATGCTTCATTTTGTAATCTCCTTAAAATCCCACGGTTTATATCCTTTTCTCGTTTCCCACGAGCCATGATTCTCTACAACCGAGTCGATTAGGTCGACCCATTGTTTTTGGAAGTTTTCGAAATTGTAATTTTTTGTGACATGGTGGCGCCCTTTCATGCCGAGGAGGCGCCTCTCTTCATGACTCATCGAAAAAATGTCTCTCAGAGCCTGTATAAAGTCTTCCTTAGAAATCCTGTCCTCATAGATGTATGGAACCTGCTGAGAGCCTATGATAGCCCTTGAGGCCGGCGTAAGACCTATTCCAAACCACTGTTCTCCGTCTGTTACTTGTTCTTGCAGGCCTCCAGTCATGTTGACGATAATCGGAGTCTGACACGCAAGCGATTCTAGAGTTGCTAGGCCGAAGCCTTCTGCATCTGAAATATTAATCGTGCAATCTGACATGTTATACATCGCAGCCAGGGCGGATGGGGCTATTTTTTTAGTAGAAAAAATAATGCGACCATCAGTAGCTCCTAAATCCTCCAGAATTTTTTCCAAGTTTGGACCGTTAGGGTCGTGTGGATCCGTGTGCATGAGCAAGCGCACCTTGTCCGGCCCAACTTCATTCGCGAATTCATTAAACCAATAAATTAAGGAACCTGACATCTTTCTTCTAGCATTCCTATTGTTCCAGAAGAAAGTGACTCGGCCACTTTCTTCTTTAAAATGTGTTTTTCTGAGTTTGGCTATTTGATCGTCAGGAAATGGATGAAAAATAGAAGCGTCAACCGCGTGTGGAATATAATGATTTTCAACATGAGGAGAAACCCTATTGACGATATCGTATGTAACCTTAGAAATAGAAGCTATAACATCCGTCGAACTATAAAATTGATTATTAAAAGTAGGAAGGGGATAATTGTCCCAAACATGATAATAAACCATCGGAACATGTTTTCTGACCTCATTTTCTATCATCCACAGAAAGCCATAAAAGCGAGGATCAGTCATAAACCAAAGCAAGTCTGGCTTTTCATTGAAAATTAAAGATCTAATCATCTCTTGGCTTCCGTACCCCTTGACGGGGTGAATTATCCAGTCTTCCTCAAATGGTGTGACCCTTTGCGGCTTGTAGTCTTTGTGAGCTACTGCTCCACCTAAACAAACAAATTTATAACGGCCGGTCTTTAGAAGTGTCTCAATAATATATTTAGTTTGTGTGCCGACTCCCGATGGAGCCAGCGGGTGATCAGAGATCACCAAAATCTTCTTTTTTTCTGTCATTTAAACCTCTATGGACATTCCGGCGATCTACAAAATTCGCATTTCGTACACGACCGCTTGTCCTTAATGTAATTTTTTTTCTTAATATTAAAGAGCGCCTTCTTTAAAAGGTTTGTGGCGTTCTCTATTTTTTTGCTTCCACTTGTAACTCTAAAAATCTCAACCCTCGACTTTTTTGCTGTTCTTTTTAATAGTGCGAAATGCGTTTCGATATCTTTCAAGTCAATTCCGTGCTTCTTTGCAAAGAAAACCTTGTATAATGTTAGTTGGTAAGTTACCATTGGATCAGAACGGCGGCGCATATCCCAACCCCACGAACAGGATTTCCAATCAATAATGTGGTATTTTCCATCCGAGGTCTTCACAACTGCATCAATGTACCCTTTGAAATTATAATCCTCGGCCTCAATTGGTACCATCAGTGGTTCTTCTGTTGAAATTACCTCATAGCCAGCTGGGAAGTATTCAGAGATCGCTGGCATAATTTCTGGTAAGATTCCCATGGCTTGTGTTGCCATTTTTTCAGGATCTTCGCGGAAAACAATGTCGCCGTCGAGTTCCGATAAACATTCTTCAAACCTTTTAACAAAGAATTCTTGAGCTTCGAATGTTTCATTTAACATCTTCTTCTCGGCGACGTCATGAATTGCTGTCCCAAAGGCAGTATATTCATTTCCTCTAAATCCTTTTAATTTATCAATATAAGTTAATTTGTGATAAAAAGGACAGAAATTCCAATTTTTTAATTCCGAAAACGAAATGTGTGGCAATTATTCCTCGGTGACAGATTGTGCCTCAGATGATGTGATAGTTTCTTTTTTCTCTACTTCTATTATAACATCTTCAGGAGATTTGTCAAGTACTTTTTCTACTTTTTCTACTTTTTTTCTGGTTCTTCGGGCTTTTTTCTTAACTGGCGTTATTCTTTTTATTTTTTTGACACATTCAAAAACCCAAGTTGCCTGATTGGAGCCTTTTTCTGTGTTTTTTAATAATAGTGGCCCTTCGATAAATTTATCGAAAGCCTCTTTTCTTGAGACCAACAGGCGCTCTACCATTGCTCTCGTTATCTTGAGCCTCCCAACAGAACCATACCTGTCGAAAAGCGGAAGTTTAATGCTGACATAAATTTTATTTTGTTTTTTGGTAATTTCTACCCATTCGCTATTCATAATCGTGTAATTCCTCTATTTTTTTGTAAAGTTGTGGACTAATCTCTGAAAGATATTTTGGTGCGTCTAGAAAATAATGCTCGAATCCATTTGCAAAGTATTCCCTCAAGGAAGTTGCTGCGTATGCAGAACAAAAAATCCCATAAGAATTACAAATAAAGTTTAATCGATCATAGCCGACATCCTGATAAAGATAAAGATCTAGATCTTTCGTGTATTCTGAATTTAAAAATAATTTTTGATTTGGCTGCAATCCTTCATTATCGAGAA
>Ga0098040_1000078_pt1 | contig 48932 bp, 64 predicted proteins | sample 7_EtaG_FD_75065 | JGI IMG/M metagenome (GOLD analysis project Ga0098040, IMG submission 75065) | Marine viral communities from the Subarctic Pacific Ocean - 7_ETSP_OMZ_AT15161 metaG | ecosystem: Environmental > Aquatic > Marine > Oceanic | place: Pacific Ocean | collected 2015-01-08
AGGAAAAGTAACATCGGAAGATGTTTCAGCAAAAACAAAAGCTTTTATCAAAGAAATACTTAACGTAAAATTAGTTGTATCTGATAAGAAGGTAGAAAAAACTTATAAAGAATTATTTCAAGAAAGATTTCTCGTAAGATGTAGAGCTTTTATATCCGGAGATGTTGAGACCACTGAAGATAAGTTTCCTCAAATTAATAGTGAACTTGAACTTAAGAGAAAGAGACTCCAGAATGTAAGATGCGTCCTGCCCTTGTTTGAAGATTTATATTCTTCAAGTAACATTGCGACTTTTACTGACAGCGGAATGACAGGTGTTTATTCAAAGAACTATAAACACACACTAAACTCATTAGGACTCAAATCAGCTAGTTCTAAGAAAAAGTTTTTCACTAGCCAACATCATCCATTGATTTTTGCCTATACGAAAGATTCTCATTTTTTTGTTAATAAATTGTTTAATAAAGGTGATTCAAGATCAACTTTGAAGTCGTTTTTAGAAGCTACAAATACTGATATTTCTTTTTTGCAGCCAAGAATTAGAGTCTATAAAGTTTTTGAAACACAAGAAGGCAAAGAGCAAGAAATACCGATAGAGTTTTCAAATAAAATTGAGCTTACCAAGTCTTCTGGTGTATATGAGCGAGAAAATGCCGGCATCGAACGAGTTAGAATAAGAAGAACTGGACAAACACCCGCAACCTTTGATAAATTAATTGACGTCAATATTCGTCTTATTTTTGACAGCATTAATGCTTTTACAAAGTGTAGGACGACTTCTATTGGCAAGAAAAAGTATTCATATGTTGATCTTTTGAGAAGGCCAGTAGAACTGAAACAAACAAACAAGCAAATTGGTGATGTAAAAAGAGGAGCTTCAGAGCTAGAAAACTTTGGATCGAAAGAGTTAGAAAAGTTTATTGACAAGGCTCAAGAAATAAACATTGACAGTTATAGTCCAGACAAGTTTCAAATTAAACTAGAAGTGGGTTGGTCCTTCAACGATCAAGTATTCCAAAATCAGACTGCAGCGTCTAAGCGCGCCCACCTCGAAAAATTTATTTCAGAAACAAATTTGGTTATGTATTTAACACTTCAGACACACGATTTTACGTTCAGAAACGATGGCACAGTTAGTTTAGATGTTAGGTACATGGGACGTGCAGGTGGCCAACTTATCGACGCATTTCAGACAAATATTTTTCATACTCCCAACCTTGGACGACTTAGCAAAGCGGTCACTGTCGTTGATGATATATTGAGATTCTCTGCAGATAACAAAGATTTTTCTGTAAATCGGAATGTTATGCAGCAAAGAAAAAACCAATTAGTACATAAACTGAATACTGAAAGATCTAATTTAACTAGCCAAGTATGGAAGCGCCTGGTTGATGCATCTGTAGATCCAAATAATTCTAATGGAAGTACGCTTCTATCTTCAGCTTCAGGCAACGAAGCACCTACTCATTTTTTGAGACTAAATGTGCCTAAATCTTTTTTATTTTTTGACGCTGAATTTTTTACGAAGCTCGGGGTAAAAACTGATGAATCAACCACTAATAAGCTCAAGGAGACTGCCAGCAGCCGTGTAACAAACACCGATCTCCTTCTTAGTTATTATAGAAATAAATTCCTAGAAGGGTCCGCCTCTGAAACCGATAATTTAAAGCTTGAAGTTGTAGCAAAAAAAGACAGCCCAACCAGCGCTGAAGGTACAAACAAAAACTTAAAAGGAGAAGATGCAATTAAGGATCCAGACCTTGCGCAAGATCCATTAAGGCCAGAAGATTTTGAAGAACAACTAGATGATGGCACCTTCGACTCACAAGTTTTTAAAAATACTTATTTAACAATTCCAGGTGGAGGCGATAAAAAAACAAGTATGTATTGTCTTAGGTACGGATCCGTTGTGCATTCCGCAATACAAAACATTTGGCAGTTTAACCCAGAAGGGCTAAAAGATATTGTCGTTATATTGGCTTCCTCACGATTTGAATCAATATCTGGGGGGGTTCGACATTTTAATTTTGCTGATATTCCAATTTTGTTTGAGGATTGGAAAAGGTTTATGATCGATAAGGTTGTTAATAAAAAGAAGGTCAATTATGCGCTCATTGATTTTATAAGAGATTCGATGATGGAGCTTTTAATCCCAGCAATGGGTGCGATTAATACAGGTTGCAAAGACGGCACGCAGATCGCTTCTCCTCTTAAAGCAGTAAAGCCTCGACTAACTTCTTTTAGTGCTCGTCGCCAACAAGGTTTAAGTCCCAATGATGGCAGTATATCTGTTAGTTTAGATAAAAAAGAGGCTGCTTTATTGGTTGGTAATAAACTGATAGGTAATGAAAATATTGTCGACGGTAAAGAACATTTGAAACATTTTTTGGTTATTTATGATGCCGGCTTTTCGACAGCAGCTAGCTTGGAAAAAGGGAGAAAGCCAAAGCTTTATGATACAAACCTTAAGCATAATATTCCTCATGTTTTTATCGGTGCCAACAGAGGAATTATGAGATCAGTCAGCTTTAGAAAAAGCACTGTTCCATTTTTGCAGGAGTCTAAGGTACTTGACAGGGGTGACACTGATTTCGGACTCTTGAGAGAAAAATACGATGTTACTCTAGAAACTGTAGGTAATCCTCACTTTCACCAAGGAATGAGATTTTATTTAGATCCAACATTTACTGGTATGTCTAGCCACAACATCGACGTCGTTCAAGGAGTCTTAGGTTTAGGCGGATATTATGATATTGTAGATGTAACATCTGACATAAGCAATTCCGGATTTAAAACCAGCATTGTTGGCTCTTGGCAGGCTTTTCATGAGGGCTATGATTCCAAAAAACGCCATGTTGACCCCTGTAAGGACAAATAAATGCCTTGTTTTTCAACAATAAACAATAATTAAAGTATGGCCAATACGATAAAAATATTTAATGCGGCACAAGCAGAAGAGATTGAAAGATATATAGCTCCTGCCACTCAGAACGCCAGCCTGTATGTGCAAAATATAATTGATTTTTCTCAAATGAATCATTATGGGCTCGTTGATCCTTCTGGACAAACAATAATGCCAAAGATTTCAAACGACACTTTGTTATCTTTAGAAAACGCGCAGACATACGGAATAAGTTCCGTTGGCGGATCTGCTCAGGTTTTAGATTTCGTTGCCGATGCATTCACAGATATGTCAAGTTATTTACAATCGGTTAGATTCCGCGCAGGAGAGTATTCACCAAAAACTTACACAAACAAAGCCGGCCAAACCACAGAAACATTCATACAAAGTTTGGTTCCCGCAAGCGGATATGTAAATCCTGTTTCGCTGCACAAAGAGCATGTTAATATTATCTATGACCATTTTATAAGATCGTATCTAGAGCAAAACAATCGTCACAAGAGCATAAACAATCATCGTGATTTTATAAAAATGTTTGTGAATTATGTTTTTAGCGACTTGTATACAGATATTGCCAATATAAACCTTTCTTCTCACATAAGAAGATCTCTCATTCCGATTGAGTGTAACGGTATTACAATTAAGCTGTCATCAATAGACACTAATGATCAAGCTGAAATAGATGAGATATACTATGGAGATCCTAATTTTAACTTATATGCCTCTACTGTGCACAAGTTCGGATTTTATATTGATGAAAAGAGACCTTTTATGCTTGTGGCCAATCTACGCTCTAAGAAAATGAATGAATATGCTCAAAATAGAGGATCCTTCTTGGTAAATTCGACACCAGATTCAGGATATACTTCTGCTGGTGGATTAGGGCATGTGCATGAATACGAGATAGACGCAAATGGAAATGGTAAAACAGGATATACCTCTGCTGGTCCTTATCACGAACACGTTATTGAAAGTTATTGTGTTAAACACGCGCAAATCGGAGCATCTCACAAGCACGAATTACCAAGACAGGACGTGTTCACTAAGTATTATGTCCGGGCTCAAGAAAATGAACTCGATCGACTCAAATCGCTTCTTTTCAGAATGTATGATAGCTATATTAAGCAGAGTCCACAAAATATAGTCAATACTTTCCCTAAAGGAATTCTCGTAAAGAAAGCGAGAATAAGAAAACCAGTAACCGAGAAAGATTTTGCTTTATCCATGTCAAATCAAAAATGGATTCGTCTGTATTTTGACCTTAAGATCAATGAAGAGAGAGTTATCTTAAAAAGAAGCAAGTATTTAAATATTGTCCGAAAAGCTCAAGAAATGTTGAAAGTCGCCACTGTACAAGAAGCGGTCGAGTATATCAATAAAGAAATCTATAAAAGGGTTCAAACTCTTGTGCAGGGTCCAAATGTAAACAGTAGCTACCATAATCTCCCTGGTAGCAATACTTTAAAGAAACTGTCTGAGTATTTTTAATTGTCTTTTGACAATGTGTGATTATCTTACTTGAAGAGGTTTGTTTTGTATTTTCAGATTATTGATGATAAGACAGAATGCATTGGAATATATGCAAATGAAAAAATCTATTATGATGAAGTTCCATCATCGATCGCAGCGACCTGGAAATACGCGCCAATCCTCCGTGATCGTAATGACATAAAATACGCTAGCTTATATTGTGGAGATCACGATCTGACTCGTTCTTGCCCAGAGCACCTGGAAAAGAGGCTAAGCAACATTTTAGATAGATTCCGAGCTTATCTGACATCGTTCAAAGAAGCAAAGATATCTCTATATGATAACTGTTTTTATGATTTAGTTCCAGAGCGTTTTGTGTTAGAATATTGCGATGTTAAAAACGAGATTACAAAACACATACTAGAAAACAACGACAAACCAAAAAACTACAATTTTCTCGTCTCACTCAGCAAAGTTTTGGAGGACATAAAATATTTGCCTTTGAATTTAGACTTTGCTGATTTTAACTTTGGATCAACAAGAGGTAGAATGTTCCACAAGAAGATCAAGCAAAAAGGACCAAACATTGTATATGATCTGTTTGGATCGAAGACCGGCCGCTTGACGACAAAAAAGAACAGCTTTCCAATATTGACTATGGACAAGAAATACAGAAGCATTATCAAGCCAAAAAATGACTGTTTCTTAGAGCTTGATTTCAATTCAGCCGAGATCAGGACTTTTTTAGCCCTACAAGGGCTTGAGCAGCCAAAACAAGATATCCATGCGTGGACGGGCAAAAATGTCTTTAAGGGGCAATTAACAAGGGATGAGGTGAAGAAAAAGTTCTTTGCATGGCTATATAATCCAGAAGCAAAAAATGATAAACTTGAAAGCATCTTCGACAAGAACAAGATTCTAGAGAAATATTGGAACGGATATAATGTCGAAACACCCTATGATAGAAAAATGGAAGCAGGAAAGAAGCACGCATTGAATTACTTAATTCAGAGTACAACCAGTGACTTGTTTTTACGACGAATGATCGACGTATGGCATCTTCTAAAAAATAGAACATCTCATGTGTCTTTCTGTATTCATGATTCTTTGGTGATAGACTTTTCTGTCGAAGATCGATCGCTCTTACAAGAAATTGTAGACAAGTTTTCAAATACAGAATTAGGATTCTTTAAGATCAACCTAAGTGCTGGCAAAAATTATGGTGAAATGAGGAAATTAGAATGGAAACAATCATAGGCTTAGGCTCTGCAGGGTGTAAAATAGCAGAGAAGTTTGCTGATTATCCGCAATACGCTACATATAGAATTGATTCAGAGAAGCGACCTGGCCCAAAATTCAAACAACTCAAGAAAGCTAGCTCACATGAAGAATATGAAAAGAACTGCCCTTCGTTCAAAAGATTTTTTAAAGATGCGAAGGCACCCTATCTTTTTATTGTTTCCGGAGCAGGAGCCATTTCTGGCGCCACGCTGAGAATCCTAGAACAACTCAACTCTAAAGAAATATATGTTTTGTACATAAGACCTGATGTATCTCTTCTTTCTGAAATGAAAAGAAAACAAGAACGAGCCGGCTTTCACATATTACAACAATTTGCCAGATCTGGGCTGTTGAAAAGAATTTTTCTTGTTAATAATTCCAATTTAGAGCAAATCATTCAAGACACTCCCGTGATAGGATATTACGATAAATTAAATGAGTTGATAGTTTCAGTAATTCATATGGCAAACGTCTGTACCAATTCAGAACCAGTTTTAGAGACTTTCGATGATCCTGTTGACGCCGCAAGGATATCAACTTTAGGAATTGTTGATCTAGAAACTGGCCAAGAAACTTTGTTTTTTGATTTAAAAATGCCTCGGGAAAAGGTATACTTCTATATGATTCACGAAGACAAGTTGAAAAACGACGGAGAGCTTCTGAAGAACATTACAGGACAAGTTCGTTCTCGTATGGAGGGTGGCAAAATACAAACATCTTTTGGTATATATTCTACAGAATATCAGCAGAATTACGTTTATGTTTTAGCGCACACCTCTTTAATACAAAATGAACTTTTTTTCTTGTCTGACGAAGAATCGTGATTATATTATATAATGATAACTAAACAGATACTTGGAATATTTGCCAAGTATACTATACAAGGAGAAATTTTATGGCTATCAATATGGATAAAATGAAAGCAAGGCGAGAAGCCTTACAAAGCCGCGGCAGCGGTGGGAGCAACAAGGAAATGTTTTGGCGTCCACAAGACGGTGAGAGTACAATTCGAATTGTTCCAAGCGAAGACGGTGATCCGTTTAAAGATTACTGGTTTCACTACAACGTAGGTAACAATCCTGGCTTTCTGAGTCCTAAGAAAAACTTTGGTGAGGAAGATCCTTTGGATAATTTTGTCCGCTCCCTTTTCAAAGAAGGATCCGAGGACAGTATTAAAATGGCTAAGAGTCTAATGGCTCGTCAAAGGTTTTTTGCACCGGTTCTTGTTCGAGGAGAAGAAGAAAAAGGTGTAAGAGTCTGGGGATTTGGTAAAATGGCTTACCAAGAACTTTTGAATCTTGTTTTAAATCCGGATTATGGAGACATCACAGATGTTGACGACGGTACCGATTTGGTAATTACTTATGGAAAGCCTCCAGGGGCACAATTTCCTCAAACCACAATCACACCACGTCGCAAGTCTTCACCGCTTACAAAGACAAAGAAGCAAACAAAAGACTATCTAGAACAGGTGCCTGATGTTACTACTCTTTTTGAGAAGAAATCACCTAACCAGGTACAAGAAATGCTAGACCAATTTTTGCTTGGAGAAGAGGACGCGGAAGAAGTGTCGACAGAGACTAAGAAGTACCAGAATAAATCTGATGCTCCAACGTCTGTTGATCAAGCTTTTTCTGAGTTTGGACTCTAGTAAGAGCAAGCATGTTTTTAGACTCTTCATGTTAACAAAAAGAGTCTATTTTATTTGAATTAATTCGCTCAAGTCATTCTTCGACAATTGCTGTTGGAGACAAACAAAAAAGGAGACAAAAATGAGTAATTTTGAAAAGGTGCCGCCATCACCAAAACTGGCAGAATCCCTTCGACACTTAGGTTATAGTGTCACAACCGCAATTAACGATATTATAGATAATAGTATCGATGCTGCGGCAACTGAAATTAAAGTCAATATCAAAGGAAAGACTCGTGAACCAGCATCAGAAATTAATATTTTTGACAATGGCTCGGGAATGAACCTTGAAGAAATCAAAACAGCGCTTGTAATGGGTTCAGAAACACAAAAATCTGAAACAGATTTAGGTTGTTTTGGAGCAGGACTCAAAACTGGAGCAACTTCTATTGGCCGGCGTCTTTCCGTGTATAGCCGAAAAGATGGACCTCTATCGTGCTATGTCTATGATCTAGATGTGTGCAAGCAGGAGAGTGACTGGGTTATTCAACCACATCAGCCAACAGAAGACGAGGTAAATGAGTTTAATTCACAAGTTGGTACACAATCAAGTGGCACTTGGATCAAAATTTCTAAAATCGATAGTAAAGAATATAAAAATGTTAAAAGCATGCTAGTGGGATTGAAATCCAAAAAAGGAATTCGATTGACCTTTCGGAAATTTCTAGAAGGGGCTTGCAATATTTTTATTAATGGTGATAGGATGCAGCCATGGGGTTATGACTATCTGCCAGAGCATAAAACTTTAGTTGATTCTTTTAAATTTAAGCTAAATGATGGTACCTCTCTTGGTACAATTAAGATTGTCAATATGTTAGATACGGAACAAAAAGGTGGTCGACGCCAAGGCATTGTGGTGCTCCGTAATGGCAGAGATATTACTCCAAAAAGACCAACTTGGCATGGCATTCGTACAAACAACGATTGGGAACTAACTGGCGTGTATGTTATTTGGGAAGTGTACTCTACACACTTTGATGAGCTTATGGGCACCACTCTCATGAAAGACGATTGGAAAATTCCACAAAATATTGCTGACCAACTCAGGGCAGAGATTAATCCTTTTTTAATTTCTCACGCTGAGTTGCGTAAAAAAGCAAGAACCATCAAAACAACTGACAACTCTTCGGTCGATGAGAAGCTCGGTGATTATGCCAAAAACCTGAATAGTAATATGAAAACTCTCAGAAAGCCAGATATTGAAAATAAATCATATGACTCCCCCGCGACACCTTCTAAGGAAAAAGATAAAACATCGCAAAAAAAGAAAGATTCAACAAATAAATTAGAAAAGGGTTTAAGGTTCAAAGGCGACAAGGAGGACGTGTGGACTATCAAAACTGTTCCTGGTTGTGGTGATGGTGCGCGATACTATCAAGTAAAGCCGGTCAAGCGCGGCCGACGTCGGGAATATGAGCTACTTTTAGATACGAATCATGAGTGGATTCAGAAATATTTTATTAATTCTGGATTTACCAGTCGAGAACTAACTCCAATTCTTGATTTTATCATTTCGGATGTATATATGGAATTTAAAATTCTAGATCGCGATGCCGCCGAAGAAGGACTTGCAATGAAGACAAGGTTTTTAACTTGTAAAGCTCGCGTGACAACTATTCATGATCCACCTCTTAAGGAGTTGACATCTGAAGACCTAGTTCGTGCCGAATCAGAGGCTGCGTAATGAAAACTCCACTAAGATATCCAGGCGGTAATTCACGCGCCGTTAAAACGATATTGGAGTTTGTCCCTGAAGACTGTGGGGAGCTATGCTCCCCCTTTCTTGGGGGTGGATCTGTTGAACTAGCACTGGCCGAGAAGGGCGTCAAGGTTCATGGATACGAAGGGTTTAAACCTGTAGTTTGGTTTTGGCAAGCTATCTTAAAAGATCCTGAAAAACTCGCAGATCTAGCGGATTCATTCAGAAAGAAAAAGGTTTATGAGCATCAAGGCAAAAAGCTCAAAGAACGCGGATTACCCGAAAGAACATTTCACAAATTAAAGAGAGATTTAGTTCGTGCTCTTAGAAAAGGCGAAGGTTTTAGTTTTGAACTAGCAGCCAAATTCTATGCGCTCAATCGAAGTAGCTTCTCTGGAGCGACTCTATCAGGCGGATTTTCTGAAAGAGCGTCCTATGCACGCTTTACAGATAGTCGATTAGAATATATAAGGAATTTCAAAGCTCCGAATCTCACTGTACAATACGCAGACTTTAAAAAGTCGATAAAGAATCATGATTGCTTGTTATATCTTGATCCTCCATACTTTCTTGGAGAAGCTCGCAGCAAGCTATATGGAAATCTTGGCGATATGCATAAATTCTTTCCTCATTTATCTTTATATTCTGAGTTAAAAGAGAAAAAGAATTGGATTTTATCTTATAATAATTGCGATGAAATTCGACATCTTTATAGAGATTATGATATTCATGATGCATCTTGGACTTATTGCATGACAGCTAAGGAATCCTCAGAGATTATTATTACCAATTTATAAAACCGCAGGGAGGCGCGGGTTCACAGGCGCCTCAACTCACATATACAAGGAAAAAACATGAGTTTGATTAAAGAGGGACACAATGTGAAGGTCCATTATAAAGGCACATTAACTGACGGAACAGAGTTCGATAATTCGAAAAATAGAGGCACACCTCTAGAATTTAAGGTTGGTTCTGGTCAGGTTATTAAAGGGTTTGATAGTGCCGTAATGGGACTGGGACTTGGAGAGGTGAAAACCTTCACTCTGGACCCTACAGAGGCTTACGGAGAAGTAAATCCGGACGCCATCCAGGAGACGCCTAAAGCTATGTTTCCACTTGGGTTTGATTTCCAAGTTGGATCAACAGTTCAAGGACAAGGACCGGGTGGACAACCTTTGGTCGCAAAAATTCTCTCTGAGTCAACTGATTCGGTCGTTTTGGATCACAACCATCCTTTGGCTGGTGAATCACTGACTTTTGAGGTTGAGATTATTGAATACGATGAATAGAACCAAAAACACATGGAGGGAACGTGGCAAGGAAAGCTAAAAAATTAGGAAAACTTAGTCTGGACGACATGCGAAACCTTATTAATCGTAAGGCAGGATTAGAAGTCGCCCATGACCTAAGAGAAGAGAATCCAACTGAGGTAAAAGAGTGGATATCCACTGGATCAACTTGGTTGGACAACATTGTTTGCAGAGGAAAAAGGGCCGGCATTCCAGTAGGTAAAATTACTGAGATCGCTGGACTAGAAGGAGCAGGTAAATCGTGGATGGCTGCAGAAATAGCTGCCAATGCTCAAAAAATGGGTATTGACGTTGTTTACTTCGATTCAGAGTCTGCTATCGATCCAAGTTTATTATCTAGGCTAGGCATCGACTTGGAAAGATTTCTTTATGTGCAAGCATCAAGTGTTGAATTTGTTTTAGAGACGATCGAAGAACTATTAGGCTCTAACGATAGTCAAATGTTATTTATCTGGGACTCTCTGGCTCTTACGCCAGCGATAACAGATGTGGAAGGTGATTTCAACCCTCAGTCATCGATGGCTGTGAAGGCTCGAATCTTGGCGAAAGGGATGTCAAAACTTACTGTCCCTATTGCCAACACACAGTCAACATTTTTGGTATTAAACCAGCTTAAAACAAATATCGCTTCAAATCCTGCGCAGAGAATGGAGATTATGACAACACCGTATGTCACTCCAGGTGGAAAAGCTATGCACTATGCATATTCGCTGCGTATTTGGCTAACCGGCCGAAAAGCTAAGTCTTCGTTTATTATGAATGGAGACGACCGCGTAGGATATCAAGTACAAGTTAAGCTAGAAAAATCACGCTTTGGAACGTCAGGACGAAGGTGTCATTTTAAAATTATGTTTGCTGGTGAGGTTGGTATTCGCAATGAAGAGAGTTGGCTCGAAGCACTAATAGGCTCAGAAAACCTAACTCAATCAGGTGCGTGGTACACACTACACTTTGAAGATGGGACATCACAAAAATTTCAATCAAAAAATTGGCTTGAAAAATTAAAAAGTAGTGAACAGTTCCGTGAAAGAGTGATAGAGTTGATGCATGAAGAGATTGTTTTGAAATATGAAAGAAAAACAGAACAATCTCCTTCTACATGAGTACCCTCCCGTGTTAAGCCCCCGATGTTTAATTTAAGCAAAGGGGGCTTTCTAAACTATTTATTTAATAATATCTTAGGAGGAATTATGTCTAAAAGAATTAAGAATATAGTTGCAGAAGCAATTTCAGATAAAGTCCAAGAGGCTGAGTGCGTCATTCACACATCAACACAAGAAAACCTTACTGATGTCCTAACCTCTATACGAGCAATTGCAGGCGTGACGATTGTGAATCTAGTCGGCTCATCGAAAAGGGTCTCGGATGAGAGAGACGCGTCTTATTTAAAAATTAAATTTATTCCGAACGTAGCATCAAGCGATGCTTATGTAAGGAACCTTGTTTCCTATGTAAGGAATCTTCCAAGTGTGTTTACATTTGAAATTAAAAAAGTTGAAAATCTAAAACAAAAACTGTCAAGAAGAAGAAAACAAAAAGATCTAATGACAGTATAAAATTATAAGAGGAAAAATTGAAAACCAAAAGATTATTATTGATCGATCAACTGAACTTGTTCTTTAGATCATATATTGTTGATCCATCGTTGTCGACAAACGGACAACCAATTGGCGGACTAAAGGGGGTGATCAAATCCCTGCAAAAGATTATTAGAGAATCAAAACCAGATCAAGTTATCATCTGTTGGGATGGACAAGGTGGATCGACTCGCCGCAAAATAATAAATAAAAACTACAAAGCAGGACGCAAGCCACCTCGATTAAATCGAGGTGCAAGAGTATTAACAGAGTCTGAAGAGATAACAAACAAGTCGTGGCAACTACAGAGGTTGACAGAATATTTTAATGAGATGCCTTTGATGCAATTCATGTTCAGCGGCGTTGAAGCAGACGATGTGATAGCTTACTTGGCAAGACATAAGCATTATGAAAGTTGGCAAAAGGTTATTGTTTCAAGTGATAAGGACTTCTTTCAATTGCTGGATGACAAGACAGTTTTATACCGGCCAGTCCAAAAGCAGGTTTTAAATAAAAAGAACTTGATAGAAAAACACAATATACATCCTAACAATTTTGCCCTTGCCCGAGCCATGGCCGGCGACAAGAGCGACAATCTTGAAGGCGTGGGTAATATCGGTTTGGCTACGGCATATAAAAGATTTCCGTTTTTATCTGGATCAGACCCTGTTACATTGACAGAAGTGCTAGAGTACTCTGAAGAACAGCTAAAAAATAGAAAATTAAAAGCATATGAAAATGTGGTCAACAATTCTGACATTCTCAAAAGAAATTATAAAATGATGCAACTCTACGCCCCAATTTTAGATATTAATTCGAAAAAAACAATTCATGAGACAATACAAGACGCAGAGCTAGGCTTTAACAAAACAGAGGTCATCAAAATGATGACTCAGGATGGCTTCGGCGAGATAAACTTCAATGAGTTATTTGTGCACTTTAACAAAATAGTGATTGACAACAAGTCTCACTGATCCTATATTAGCTCTATACATTTAAAAGGGATGAGATGAAAGAAGAACAGGCGAATTTTGCCAAATATGGTAAGAGCTTTCAAGAAATGCTAGCTCAATTAATTGTAAACGATCGTCCGTTTGCTGATCAAATCGAAGAAGTGCTTGATGTTAATTTCTTCGAACTAAAATATCTTCGTATTTTTGTAAGCAAGATATTTGAATATCGCAATAAATACGGTGTGCACCCAACAGGCAAGATTATTGCATCTGTCTTGCGGACAGAACTTGACAACGAAAATGAGGCTGTACAAAAGCAGGTCAGAGATTATTTTGCAAGGACCCTGGCGCGCCCAGTTGAAGATATAAAATATATTAAAGAGATAAGCTTGGACTTCTGCAAGAAGCAAAATTTGAAACAAGCTATTTTAAAATCTGTGGAGCTTTTACAATCCTCCTCCTATGACGAGATAAAAGATGTTATTGATAATGCACTTAAGCTAGGTGTTGATAATGATCATGGCCATGATTTTAAGAAAGATTTTGAGATAAGATATACACCACACGCAAGAAATCCTGTTTCGACCGGGTGGAAAATCATCGATGGAATTATAAAGTCTGGTCTTGGCAAAGGCGAACTTGGAGTTATCATCGCCCCAACCGGCGCCGGAAAGTCAATGGTTCTGGCGCACTTAGGAGCGAAGGCCGTGCAAAACGGGAAGAGCGTTGTACACTATACATTAGAACTGTCTGAAGCTGTTACAGGTCAAAGGTACGACAGTTGCATCAGCGGCGTGCGTTTATCCGATCTTATGTCGATGAAAGACATGGTATATGAAAAGATTAATAACGTAGAGGGTGGATTGTTGATAAAAGAGTATCCAACTAAGTCAGCATCAGTCAATGTTTTGCGGACTCACTTAGAAAAATTAAAAAAAAGAAATCAAAAAATCGATATGATTTTAATAGATTACGCCGATTTGCTCAAGCCCACTACAAATTATAAAGAGAAAAGGACTGAGTTGGAATCTATTTATGAAAGCCTAAGAGCTTTAGCACAAGAGTTTAATTGTCCAGTGTGGACAGCCTCACAAACTAATAGATCTGGGCTAAATGCAGAAGTTGTGACAATGGAATCGATCTCAGAGGCTTTCAGCAAATGTTTTGTTGCTGATTTTATTCTCTCAATCTCAAGAACAATCAAGGATAAAAATGCTAACACAGGCAGGATGTTTATCGCAAAAAACAGGAATGGTGTTGACGGACTCGTGTATCCTATCTTCATGGAGCCGGCCACTGTGAAAATTAAAGTTTTTGAACAAGAAGAGGATGCGGCCGAACTTCTAAGAGAAAAGACTCCTAAAGAAAACGCTGATGCGATGAAAGAGAAGTATAAGAGTTTCAAAAAGCAAGCAAGGGGAGCATAAAATGGAAGAAGCATCAAAAATATTATCAGACATTGCCGTGTATATGAAATATGCACGCTACCTGCCTAAGAAGCAGAGAAGAGAAACGTGGAAAGAGCTTGTTACAAGAAACAAGAAGATGCACATAAAGAAATATCCTCATTTAAAAGAAGAAATTGAGGAGAATTATAAGTTTGTATACAACAAGAAAATCCTACCTTCAATGCGCTCAATGCAATTTGCGGGAAAGCCGATTGAAGTTGCTCCTAACAGGGTCTATAACTGCGCCTACCTTCCAGTTGATGATTGGAGATCCTTCAGTGAAATAATGTTTCTTCTTTTAGGTGGGACCGGCGTGGGCTATTCTGTACAAAAACATCACGTTGAAAAGCTTCCGGAGATTAGAAAGCCAAACACGAAAAGAACCAGAAGATATCTTATTGGCGACTCCATCGAGGGCTGGTCTGATTCAGTTAAAGTCTTGATGCGTAGTTATTTTGAGGGAATGTCTGATGTGCGTTTTGACTTTTCAGACATTCGGCCAAAGGGAAGTATGCTTGTCACATCTGGCGGCAAGGCTCCAGGTCCACAACCACTAAAAGAATGTTTAGTTAAAGTTAAAGGAATATTAGACGAGAAGGAGAATGGTGATAAACTCACAACTATTGAAGTACATGATATTGTATGTCATATTGCGGATGCTGTACTTGCCGGCGGCATTCGCCGCGCTGCTCTTATTTCTCTTTTTAGCGCCGACGACGGCGAAATGCTCGCCGCTAAAGCTGGAAATTGGTGGGAAACAAACCCGCAAAGAGGTCGATCAAACAATTCCGTCGTCTTGATGAGACATCGAATTACAAAAGAGTTTTTCTTGAGTATTTGGGAAAGAGTCAAAGCCTCTGGATCAGGAGAGCCAGGATTTTATTTTACAAACGACAAAGACTGGGGCACGAATCCATGTTGTGAAATTGCTCTGCGTCCATACCAGTTCTGCAATCTTACGGAGGTAAATGCCAGCGATCTGCAAAACCAAGAAGAGCTTGAACGCCGCGTGCAGGCTGCAGCATTCGTTGGCACTCTACAGGCTGGATACACTGACTTTCACTACCTGCGAGATATTTGGCAAAGGACAACTGAAAAAGATGCTTTAGTTGGTGTTTCTATGACAGGCATCGCCTCCGGACGAGTATTAGATCTGGACATGAGCGCTGCAGCCAAAGTGGTCAAGAAAGAGAATGCTAGAGTTGCATCAGAAATAGGAATCAACGCCGCCGCCCGAACAACTACGGTCAAGCCGGCCGGCACGACTTCTTTAACTTTGGGCACCTCTAGTGGTATACATGCATGGCACAACGATTATTATATTCGTCGCATGCGTGTTAGCAAAAACGAGCCAATTTATACTTATCTCTCAATAAACCATCCAGAGCTATTAGAAGACGAGTTCTTCAGACCGCATGACACCGCGGTTATCTCTGTACCACAGAAGGCTCCCACCGCCGCCCTAACGAGAAACGAGACAGCGCATGACCTTTTGGAGAGAATCAAGAAGGTTAGCCAAGAGTGGGTGAAAGTGGGACATAAGCGAGGACAAAACACACATAATATCTCTGCGACTGTTACCGTGAGAGAGGGCGAATGGGAGAGTGTTGGTCAGTGGATGTGGGAAAATAGAAAGGCATATAATGGACTCTCAGTGCTGCCTCATTCAGATCACACATATAAACAAGCCCCCTTTGAAGATTGTACAAAAGAAGAATACGAAAAAATGATTCAGAATTTGCACAATATTGACTTAACAAAAGTGGTGGAAATGGACGATAATACAAATCTAGCTGGCGAGCTGGCTTGCTCTGGCGGCGCCTGCGAGATAAAGTGAGGATAATATGAAACCTTTTAATAGATATATAACTGTAAAACCAATTGAGGAAGAACAAGAAGGTCCCTCAATATTGGTGCCAGACGATTTTAAAGTCAAGAGAGCCTCTTTTGTAAAAGCAGTGGTAATTGATTGTGCTGATGACATCTCTCTTACCCTGAAAAAAGGACAAACAATTGTTATAAATTCTGCCATGACTGAAGAGATTGCAATCGATGGGAAAACTCATCATTTAATCCTAGAAAATTATGTTATGGGCTTGATATAAAAAAGCTTTTTTAGGTCATCATGACTACTTATGGAGTGAACAAGGCAGCTAGCTGCTTAGGAGTTAAAAAGATATGAGTTCGTTGATTATGATGTTGTTGACCGCCCACGTTGCGGGAACTGTTCCGAATGTGGAAAAAGAAGAAATAAGCTATTTTGAAGTGGCCGAGCAGGCGATATTTAATTGCCCTACTTATAAGAATAATTTAACTAAAGTTAAGCCGTCTGTTGTATTTGATCTTGTAGGGATAGAAAGAAAGTTTAGAGTACCATCAGAACTACGTGGTATGCTACTAGCGCATGCTTGCACCCACAAGGGTTTAGACGGCAGTGTTGCAACTCTGCGATACTGGAAGACAAACAAGGATCAAGACAAGGTAAAAACAATATTTGATTTAGCAGACAACCAAAAGTTGACAAGATTTAACAGGTTTCAGTTTCAAAGAACAGCCGACGTTTGGATGCGCCGAGTTATCAAAGGGTTGGACAAAAATAAGAAAAGGTGTCTTAAAGGTGACGAGTCCTGTAGCTGGATTAACGCCTGGCTTAATAGCGTGAAGAGATACAAAAAGTCCCCAAAGAAAGAATATAAGTTACTAAAGACTTGGCATAAGAAGATAAAAGAAAGAAAACAGCCTAAGAGACACGCAGCGTGTAGTTGTTGAAAAACCCAGTTTACAAATGGTCACATGTTGTCATTGGAGGTAATTTAAATGCTTTTTTCTACGCACACAAAAAGGGTTATCACATCATCCCTAATACTGTGGATATCCCTTATGCTTACGACAGGCAATGCCTTGAAAATGATTTGGGGGTAGAGTTCTCATCTGCACATGGAGAATGGCAATACCTAGCTTATCGATTGAACCGGCTAGGCAAGAATCCATTTTCCAATAAGGTAAAACAAATAAAAGTCTACCCTGAAGAAAAGCGCCTGCAAATCAATATTGGATCTCCAGTACTGTTTGATGTTCAATACGAAGAGCTTCGCGTTTTTGATATAGAAAATGTTATTGGTCTTGATGAGTCCGAGGAGAAGATAGAAGGGTACTGTGTTTATGACTGGTATGACGTTAGGTCTGGGATGCTCCATAATCTAGATAAGATTGAAGATGGAAACACTAATTTTGTTAAAAGAATTAAGTTTTTCCTATCCGAAAGAATTGATGGAAACCAAAATAAGAAAGACTTGGTTGCAGAATCGTTTTTAACACCGGATCAACTTCATGACATCGATTACTCAGAGACTTATTCAAGACTTAAATCTATTGATATGATGAAGCAGTCCGGTATAAAAGGAAAGAAGAACGGTTCAGGTAGTCATGTTTCTATAAAATTAGAATTATGGAAGCGAGAAATTAAAAAAATAAAAAGTGTAAAATCTTTTAAAAGAGATGGTATAATTGTTGATGGAAGACCTTTAGAGGAAGTGGTGAATGAGTTTTCATTTGGCGGGACTGATCCCGTTAGCAGGGCACGCTCTTGATTTTAAAATGCCTTGGCACGATTCGTTGATGCCAATAGGTCCTGATTATTTGGCCGTTGAAAGAAGCGTTGTAGAGTGTGCCAATGCTGGTTGCGAGACAATATGGCTTATATGTGACAATGACGTTCAACCTCTGATTCGTCATCGCTTAGGTGAATACGTCCAAGATCCAGTTTGGGTCACTAGGCACTATTCTCCCAGGAAAGGAGAGCACAAGAAGCCAATACCTTTATATTATGTGCCACTGAATATAAGAGATAAAGGAAAAAAAGACAGTCTGTCTTGGAGCATATTGCACGGAGCATACGTTGCAAATAAGATATCATCCAAGATGAGTTTTTGGCTTAGACCAGATAAATTTTATGTTTCTTTTCCATATGGCTATTATGGACCAACGCTTGCACGACAACACCGCGATTTAATATCTAACAATAAAAACTTTTTTATTTCACACAATGACAGAACAGTTATTGACGGAGAGTACTTGGGGTTTACATTTGATCATGAGGACTATAAAAGATTATTGGAAAACTTTAGAGAATCATACCATTTAGATGTTCATAAAACTAATTTAGACTTTTCTCTAGGTGAAATCTTCGATGTGATGGATAGAAAAAACGCTAATGTGATTGATTTTATGAACTACTGGAGAATAGATAATTGGGAAAATTATTGTAAGTATATGTCAGAACAAGGGCACAGAACAAAGAGACCTTCAGAGCACATATTAAAATATCATGAATGGAACGATATTGGGGTAGATGAGACTAATTAGTAATGATGAAGATTGGTGAAATATTAGATAGAAGAGGGAAAGAGTTACTCTCTGAAGCTCGTACTCCGTCCCAGAAAGAGATCGAAACTCATGCTCTGTCCATGGCGAAAAAGTATAATGTCCCCTTTGACATTATTATGCGCCACATGTGGGTTGAGAGTCGCTACAAAACAAAAGCAAGAAGCGAAAAAGATGCGTATGGATTAATGCAGTTGATGCCAAAGACAGCAAAAGGTCTTAGAGTCAACCGTGATAATTGGCAGCAAAATATTGAAGGTGGAGCAAAGTACCTGCGAAACATAAAGAGGAGGCTGAATAAAAAAGCAAGTAGTCTTGGGGTTAAAGGATTTAAAAATCCGTGGCACTTGGTTGCAATGAGGTACTTCACTGGCGAGCGGCGCTTTAACCAGCGTGTTTTTAGTCGAGCACAAAGGCAAAAAAAGATGAACGCCTATGTCGATCAGGATGGTATATTTGACACAGTTCGATATATGAGAGATCAAGTTGCGAACCGCTCTCCACACCGGACAGAGAGGCTATTTACGTCTCTCTTGAGCTATGCCTCGGCCGTCCATGATCCTAATCATAGAATACAGAGGAGCCGTCTTAAGCGCCACCCTACATATACTATTCCGGTGCCTAAAGAACATATACACTCTAGCGGGCTGGAGGATTTTGGACAATCTCCAACTGGTACTGACGGCAAGACGACCGTGAGAGACTCAAGTGCTGCTCCTACGGTTATCTATATTGGAGACTCTACAACAGGCGGAATGGCACGTCACATGAAAAAGGTCTTCAAGAAAAACGGTGTTAACGCACATGTTTTTCATGTCAATGGCGCAGGCGCTGCACTCATGCACACGATGGTAACAGGAAGATTTAATAAATGGTCTAGCAAATATGACAAAGCTAAAAGAGAGAAAGCTATGTCCATTGCAGCCAAAATTGCCAATCTAAAAGCGCAAGGACCAGTATCAATTAGAATTAATACTCTGGGTGGTAATGATCGCTTTCGTGTTGGTAGTGAGAAGAGCATAAGCAAGTACGTTGAGAATTATGTTAAGCCTCTTTTTAAGATGGTCGATGAAGTGGGCGGTTCTGGCCGGTCTAAAACATATGATGCGGACTTAAAGAACAAGGCTATCGATGAAAAATATAGAGCAGCTGCCGAAGAGGTGGGCACTCCCTACTATAGCGCCCGCGGCGCTGACGGCAAACCACAATCGTTTGGTAGTCCCTGGGCGCCAAGTGAACAATTTCCATGGAGAGAGAAGCAGGGCATCACGGCTTATTACAGGCGACAAGCAGAAGAAAGAATCAAATTTAGCCTAAGCAATAAGAATATTAAATTTAGCCCCGATCAGGCGCACCAGCCTGAGAAAAAGTTTTCTTTTAAGCCTTCGTCATCTCCCAAGGGTCGGTTCTTGAGAAGCTACAAGTCGTTCCTCAAAAAGAATCCAAACTTTAATTTTGATAAATTTTATAAAAATGTAGAGACTCATCTTGGCAGTGTTGCATATGCTATGCCCAAGCATGGGTCTGATTATATTTTTGGACCAGAACACATGAGAACATGGAAAGCTTTGCAGAAGAAAAAATCAGCAGCTTCTTTAGACCCGGATATTGCCCCCAGCGCTACCATCGGCCCAGTGACCAAAGAAAAAGAGCAAGAATTAATCGACAAGACACTCGCTCCGCCTACCGAGCCGACCAAATTATCTACTTCTGCCGAGCCTCCGGATACAAAAGACGCCGGCGGATTTAATTGGACAGCAGCAGAGATTGCTGCCCTTAAGCCCATTGATTTTAGTGAGAAAGACAAAGACCGTAAAAAAGAATATAAATGTACAACAAAAACAGACCCTGATGGATCCACTACCACTACATGCGGCCGCAACTAGTTGTGTGACTATACGCATTGATTTTAGTGACAACCCACCAAAAGAGAGAATTATGAATATCGACAGCCTCATCGGCAACACCCCCTTGGTCAAGATCTCGGATAAGATCTACGCCAAACTTGAAACTTACAATCCATCCGGTTCTATTAAAGACCGCATGGCTTCATATATTTTAAAGAAGGCAGAAGAAAACGGGGATCTGCGACCAGGATATACCATTGTTGAAGCCTCTTCCGGCAATACCGGCATTGCATTTTCTATGCTTGCAGCCAACAAGGGTTATGCCTGCATCGTCGTAATGCCAGAAAACATGAGCGAAGAGCGCAAGCAAATGATGAAGCTGTACGGAGCTAGAATAATTGAAGTCGGACATAATGCCTTTAAAGAGGCTATAAGGGTAAGGAATGAATTGGTTGCTAATTTTGGTACGTATTGGTCGCCAAAGCAGTTCAATAACAAATACAATATTGAGTGCCACAGAAGGACCACAGCTAGAGAAATATTTGATCAGACTCCAGAGGAGATCTCTGCGCTAATTTCTGGTTCTGGTACCGGCGGAACAATCATGGGTTGTCATAATTTTTTGTCAGAAAAATTTCCAAATATGAAGACTGTTTTAGTAAAGCCCCTGGAGCCGGCTGAAACTCACGGTATACAAGGTATCAATGATGGAGCAGATTTTTTATGTAACATGTCAAAAATTGATAATGTGATAGAAATATCCACGTCAGAGGCTAAATTTCGCCAGGCGCGCCTTGCAAAAGAAACAGGTCTTTTAGTTGGCTTCAGCGCCGGCGCAAATATATTAGCTGCAGAGAACTGGGTTAAAAATAACAACCCATCTGGTATCGTGGTAACATTTTTATGCGACCGCGGCGAGAGATATTTAAGTTGCGTATAAACTGTTGACTTTTGTGTAAATGTATCTATAATATAACAAACACAAAGAGGTCACATGGAGCGTACTAAATCATCTATTGCATTCGTGGGTCTGCACGCACACAGTGTTGCAGGATCACCATTCGATGGCTTCGGCTATCCACAAGAGCATATGGATTATGCTTATGAAAACGGCTGCAGCGCACTCGCACTTACCGATCATGGGAACATGAATGGGCTGTCTCATCAAATTTTACATGCCAAAAAAATGAAGGAAGAAGGCAAAGACTTTAAACCAATCTTTGGGGTTGAAGCATATTTTGTTCCATCAGTTAAAGAATGGAAAGATGCATATGAAAAAGCCAAAGAGGATAAAAAGACTGCTAGAGATTTAGAAAGTGACCCAACGAAGACCGCCAATGAGGACGAGGGAGTTTCGAAGAGCAAATCCGATAACATTATTAAGGCGCGCCGTCACCTCATATTGATTGCTCAGAACCAAGCAGGTCTCAATAATATTTTCAAGATGATTTCTACATCTTTCCAAGGAGACAATTTCTACCGGTATCCTCGTGTTGACTATGATTTGCTAAGCAAGCATAGCGAGGGGGTTATTGCCTCTTCAGCATGCTTGGGCGGCGTCTATGCGGGCAACTATTGGGACAACCGTGAAGAGGGACCAGAGGCTGTTCTAGATGCCATGCGCAAGACTACCAAACGAATGAAAGATATCTTTGGTAAAAGGTGGTATGGAGAATTACAGTGGAACGATATTCCAGAGCAGCACGAGTTGAACAAGGCTGTGCTGCAAATGAGAGATGAGTTTGGCATCGAAGTGATCTCCACGGCCGATAGCCACTATCCCACTCCAACGGCTTGGAAAGATCGCGAATTGTATAAGCGCTTAGGTTTTCTTAACAGGCCAAAGAAGCCAGATTGGATGACATCTGAGCTTCCAATTGATGTAGAAGAGATTGGTTACGAACTATATCCAAAGAATGGCGACCAGATGTGGGAGTCATATAAGAAATATTCATCTGAAACTGGTCACGAATACGACGATCAAGTTGTATACGACTCACTCACAACAACTCATTGGATTGCTCATGAACTCATCGAAGATTTCCTACCAGACGATACGGTTCGCCTCCCAGGATTCGTTGTGCCAGAGGGAAAAACTGCGACACAAGCTTTAGCTAGAGCATGTGTTACTGGCTTGACAGATTTGGGGTTTAGCGAAAATGAAGAGTACATAAACAGACTCAAGCACGAGCTTCATGTAATTGATGACAGAGGGTTTAGCAAATACTTCTTGACGATGAAAGCAATTGCAGACAAAGCTAATGAGAATATGTTATCTGGACCCGGCCGAGGATCTGCAGCAGGATCTTTGGTTGCGTATGTTTTGGGAATCACACAGGTTGACCCAATCAAATATGGGCTTTTATTTAGCCGTTTCTTGCGCGCCGATGCCACAGACTATCCTGATATTGATTATGATGTTAGTGATGCTTTTGGGCTAAAAGAGATCCTTGCAGAAGAATGGGGCGAGACGACAGTTGTGCCTATCTCAAATTTCAACACGTTGCAGCTGCGCAGCCTGATTAAGGACATTAGTAAATTCTATGAAGTACCTTTCACAGAAGTTAATCCTGTCACATCAAAGATGATGCAAGAAGCTACACCGAGAGCCAAACAGGTTCATGGTGTCAAAGCTGGAGTATACATTCCAACATTCGAAGAGATCATGGAATACTCTGAATCATTGCAGAAGTTCCTTAATAAGTATCCCCACATCAAGACTCACGTTGAAGCTTTATATGGGCAGGTACGTTCAACCAGCCGTCATGCAGGCGGCGTTGTGATTGGAGAGGACCTAGACAAGCACATGCCATTAATTAATTCAGGTGGCGTTGTTCAGACTCCATGGTCTGAAGGGCAGAACGTTCGACACTTAGAACCACTTGGCTTTATTAAATTCGATTTATTGGGCTTGTCGACCTTGGAAATGATTCAAGGCGCCGTCGAACATATTCTCAAGCGTCATCATAAGGTTGAAAATCCTACGTTTGATCAGATTAAAGATTGGTATGATAAAAACCTGCATCCTGATTCTATCAATTTAAATGATAAGAAAGTATACAAGAATATTTTTCATAAAGGCAAATTCGTCGGAATCTTTCAGTTTACGAATGAAGGCGCACAGAAATTCTGCATCAAAGCAAAGCCTAAAAACATTATTGATATCTCTGCTATTACTTCAATCTATCGGCCAGGTCCTTTGAGCGCTGACGTCGATGAGCTTTACGTTGATGCAAAAGAGAATCCAAGCAAAATAAACTATCCTCACGACATTGTAAAAGGTATTACAGAAGAGACGGCCGGCTTTCTTATTTTCCAAGAACAGATTGCTCTCTTGGCAAATAAGCTTGGTGACAACATCTCATTGGATGAGGCAAACAAACTTCGCAAGCTGTTGACTAAAAAAGGTACAGGCAAGGGGGCAAGAGAGAAAGATAAGATCCGTAAGAAGTTTGTTGCAGGCTGCATGAATAAAAAGATCGATAAAGCGACAGCAGAAGCTATGTGGGAGAAATTTGAATACTTCTCAGGATATGGTTTTAATAAGTCGCATGCCGTATCTTATTCTATCTTATCCTACCAGTGTGCTTGGTTATTAAATTACTATCCTGCTGAATGGACGGCTGCATTCCTGGACAAAGAACCAGAAAAGCGCAAAGAGGCTGCAATTAATTTGGCACAAAAATACGGCTTCAGTATCGAGCCAGTCAATATTAACACTTCAAATTGGCACTGGGATATATCTAAAGACGGAAAGACGATGATTCAGCCTTTAAGCTCAATCAAGGGCTTGGGTGATAAAGCTATTGAGCAGATTATTGATAATAGACCTTTCAATAGTGCTGAAGACTTGCTTTTTAACGAGGGCATCATTTATTCTAAGTTCAATAAAAAAGCTATGGATGTCCTCTGTCGATGCGGAGCCATGCGAGATTTACTAGATGAGAGGTTCTCAGGTATGAAACATTTCTGGGCTGCATGTGTTGCTGATCGACCGAAGAACAAGAAGAAGCTAGTTGAAAACATAGAACTGTATAAACCAGAGGGAGAGTACTCAGACGAGGAGAAGATCGAAAACTTGTCTTCGCTAACTGGTATATTCCCTATTACTTTGGTCATGACCCGCGATGTCCGAGAACGCCTTGAACACTACATGGTGCCGGCACTAGGGAGCACTGATCGTGAATTGGGTGATGTTGTCTGGTTCATCCCGCGAGAAATTATTCCAAAAAAGACAAAGACAGGAAGAACATATTGGATTGTCAGGGCTATTGACAGCACATCAACCGTAACAAGCATTCGTTGCTGGGGTGTTCGCGACAATGATAGACTTCATATTAATCGTCCATACATGGCCAGATTAGATTACGATCCAGCATGGGGCTATTCTACAAAGTCTATAAAGCATAATTTTAGACTTTTAGGTTGACATATGAAAAAACACATTAAAAACAAACAAGGCTTTATTGAAAGAGCCAACATGATACATAATTTTAAATACGACTATTCAAAAGTTGTATTTCCAAAAAGAGACATGCTTTATAGCTATAATGGCAAAAAGACGAGAAGACCGCCGGAATACTACCGCGAGGCCAAAATCATCATAACATGTCCAAAGCATGGTGATTTCACACAGACTGCTAGAAAACATATTGAAAAACATGGCAGCGGATGTCAGCTTTGTGCTAGAGAGACCATCTCACAGGCGAATTACGGGCGCAACAAAACTGCTGATTACTCAACTGCAAACTCATTTGAAATTAAAAACGAGCTGATTGTATTTAGGACAACGCCTTCTGACGACCTAGAGAGAGAAGTACTCTTAGATGTTGCTGATCAAGAGGTTCTTTCAGTTGCACTATGGCGGACAACGGGACACCAACAGAGCAGAAAAGATCGCACAGAATACTGTGTGGCGAGACAAAACAACCGAACTATTAATGAGGGGCTTGAATGGCTCGGCTGCAACCCCCAGATGCATCGTTTGATTATGTCTAGAATTTTAGGTCGACAACTAAGAAAAGATGAACATGTAGACCACATTAACCACAATGGTTTAGACAATAGGAGAGAAAATCTGAGAATTGCCACCCCCAGCCAAAATCATGCAAACAAAAAAAAGCAGACTGGAAATTACTCCTCAAGATTCAAGGGTGTCAGCTTCGACAATTCTCGTAACAAATGGATGTCTTATATTGGTGGAAGCAGTACACCTAACGGTGTTAATAGGATGTACTTGGGGAGATACGAACCAACACCTGTCGGAGAAGAAAAGGCAGCACGCGCCTACGACAAAAAAGCTTTAGAGTTTTATGGAGAATTCGCTGAACTTAATTTTCCATCCGAAGAATACAAATAAAAGAACTTTTAGGTTGACAAATGGAAAAAGGAGTTTATAATGGGTAATATGTCTCGTAAAATTAAGCGCAATAAGAAAAAGAAAGCTAAAAAAGAACTAGCAACAAAGGTTGCGCTGTTCGGACAACTAGGCGATGTATGCATGACATGTGACAAGTCTTTTGACAAGAAAGATAGAGAGCAAGTTATGTCTTGGTCTGTTGTTGTTCGAGAGCAAGAAAAGAAAGTAAACTTGTACTGTCCTGACTGTTGGGACAAGGCAAAAACAATTGTAGAAGAATTTAAAAAACATTTGGAGGAGAAAAATGATTCTTGAATATGCTAAAGTAAGAGAAAAAGCAAGAGCCCCGGAAAGAGCAAACCCTTCCGACGCCGGTCTTGATGTATTCCACAATCCAGAAAAAACTAACACTGTGACTTTGAATCCAGGAGATAACGCAGTTCTGCCAACTGGGATTAGGTTTGGAGTTCCACATGGATTTATGCTTCAGGTAATGAACAGATCTAGTATGGCTGCCAAGAAAGGTCTTGTCGTCGGCGCACACTGCGTGGATAGTGGCTATGATGGAGAAGTGTTTATTGATCTCCACAATATTGGAAATCAAGTACAGCACGTCCGCCCCGGCGACAAAATAGCACAGGTAGTGTTGATACCAGTTGTACCATTCCGAGCGTTAGAGACGTCTTCAGGCAATCTTTATGATTGGTATCCAATTACAATGTCCGCCCGCGGACAAGGCGCCTTGGGGAGTACAGACTGATGATATCACATAAGAGTTTTGAACCCGGCGAAGATCATTTGCCCTACAAAAAAGCCTTGGCTGGCCATGACTTCGGCTTTGGAGATGTTAGAGAACAGGAGAATGATGTCATGGAAACTAAAAAAGGATGCAAGAAATGTGGAAAAGAAAAAACATGTAAACCAAAAAAAGAAAAGGTCAGTAACCCGGCGCATTATAACACTGGGAGGATCGAAGTTATCGATGCCATTGAAGATTGGGACCTTGGTTTTAACGACGGAAATGCGATTAAATATATTGCGAGGCATAAACACAAAGGCGATTCCATACAAGATATTGAAAAAGCTATTTGGTATCTCCAAAGACATATGAAAAATCTTAAGAAAGGGGTGATCAAATGAATTTTAAAAGCTTTCGAAAGAGCCTATCCTTCGACGATGTTTTGTTGATACCACAATACAGTGATATTGAAAGCAGATCTCAGGTCGATGTCAGTAGCGACTTAGATGACAAGTTTAAATTTAAACTTCCCGTCATATCTAGCCCTATGGATACCGTGACAGAAGAAGCCATGGCCATTGCTCTCCACGACGCCGGCGGACTCGGAATCGTCCATAGATATAACACGATCAGTGAACAGGCTGATGTGGTTAAAAAACTGCGAGAGCACAGTAACTCTATGCCAATAGCCGTCGCAATCGGCGCCACAGGAGATTATCTTAATCGTGCAGAAACTGTAGCTAAGATGGGGGCAAACATTTTATGTATTGATACTGCTCACGGACATCATGTGGCCATGGAGCGCGCCATAAAAACTTTGAAAGATAATTATGGAAGTAGCATTCATATCATGGCCGGAAATGTCGCGACCCTGGAGGCTTTCAACGCCCTATCCGAGTGGGGAGCAGACAGTGTTCGGGTTGGAATTGGAGGTGGAAGCATATGTTCAACAAGGCTTGTAACTGGACATGGCATGCCAACGCTGGAAAGCATAATGGAGTGTGCACAAACGGGACACTCTACAAAGATCATTGCAGACGGAGGAATCAAGACTAGCGGAGACATAGTAAAAGCATTCGCAGCCGGCGCCGATTTTGTTATGATCGGATCTATGCTAGCAGGGACGGAGGAAACACCAGGTGAAACATTTCATAGCAACACAGGGAAAAGGTATAAGATATACAGAGGAATGGCCTCAGCCGAAGCCCAATCAGACTGGAGAGGAAAATCTTCAACACCAGAAGGAGTCACAACAACAGTTACCTACAAGGGAGAGGTTGCTCCTATATTGGATAATCTTATGGGTGGCATTAGGAGTGGATTTAGCTATTCTGGTGTACGTACACTGAGAGAGTTTCAAGTAAAAGCTAAATTCATTCGTCAGTCGACCGCAGGACAGATAGAGAGTTCCACACATATTATGAGGAAAAAATGAAGTACATATTTATATTAGCCCTATTGTTTGTTGGTTGTAACAAGCCAAAAGTATATGAGTGCCGCGGCTGGGACAAGAGAGTTTGTATGTGTCCGAATGGAGAAACTGGTGTGCAAAAATGTTCTCGCGGTCCCGCCTTTGCGGATCCGCCCCCCGTAAGAACATGGCTTCCATGCAATTGTTGTTTTATTATTAAGAAAGATGAACACGGCATATATTACATAAATTATGATGATACCTCCGGCTGTTGGGACGATGTTTATGATCCCTCAGTGCCAACGGTGGAAGAGATCATAGAGAAGGACACAGATTGAAAGATCCAACAGTACCAGATCCAAGAGATCGTAAGAAATTTATGTTCTATGACACGGAAAAGAGACAAGCGGATCTACGTATCAAGCTTCAACATGATGGAATAACTCAGAGTACATTTTTTCGAGTCATGATATCGGGATACTTAGAAAATGATGAAAATATTATAAATTACCTTAACATTTTTCAAGAAAAGTATAAAATGCGAGGTAAGCACAAAATTAAAAAAGTTAAAAAATTGATTGATAAAGGTGAGCAATTGAAAAAGAAATTTAATATTGATGCCGGCGAGATTGAAGATATATTTGATCTAGTTGAAATGGAGGGACCTTCTTTATGAAATGTTTAGAAAAGTGTATTGAGTTGGGCGTCTCCTGCCCCGTTATAGACTGCCGTGCATGGATTGAGAGTGAGCCAGAATACAACTGCATACATGAAGCCGTCGACTCTCAGGGGGAAATGACACTTCGCGAAGTTGCCAAGAGATTGAATGTCAGTTTTGTTAGAGTGAAACAGATAGAAGATAAGGCAATAAAAAAATTAGGTAAAATCAAGAATTTTAAGACTATTTAGAGTAGTGAAATGATTTGTGTTTCAGCACAACCAAATGTAGAAAAGTTTCAAGGAGTTACATAAAATGAAAAAACGTTTACTTAACGAACAGAGCACACGGCGCTTTATGAAGCTGGCCGGAATTAGAAAACTAAGTGAGAACTTCATCGACGAGACAGCCGTTGAAGAAAACGAAGAGCTTGAAGAAAACGAAGAGCTTGAAGAGCTTGAAGAGCCTGGAGCAGGCGACGAAGCAGGCGACGAAGCGGAAGAAGGAGATCTTAGCGAGCCTGGCGGCGCCGATGTCGATGGCGACACTCTTGCTGACTTTTTGGACTTCATCGCAGCGAAAGTAGAAGACTACGCAGACGAAAAGGACATTGACCTTGAGGTTGATGTTGAAGAAGAGCCCGGTATGGAAGGCGATGATATGGACATGGAAATGGACGATATGGGTGATGAGCCCGCCGACATGGACCTGGACATGGACGATGAAGAGGGCGAAATGGATCTTGACGCTCCAGAACTGGAAGACGAAGAAGATGAGCCTTCCACGGAAGAAGAGCTGGTTAATGAGGTTGCGCGCCGGGTAGCTCTCAGAATACTTAGCGAAATGAAACAATAAATAAATGGAATAAAATGACTCTTGACTTTTCAGAAAAACCCGCTATATTTATAGCGGGTTTTTTATTTACAGAGAGGTCATAATGGAATCAGGTGGTTGGGAAGTTTTTCTATGGTATTCCCTCGGCGCAATATCATATATGTTTGTTTCTAGAGTAATGAGGTACGTTAATTTAGCATCTTTATATGATAGCGCTCTTACTGCTTCGTTAAATATTATCTTTATAGCAGATAAAGAGGTTAAATTTATGAACGAGTATCGATATAATAGTTTTAAAGATGCTGGGATTACTAGCGAAGAGATACAAAATTTAGAGGAAGCCAATAATCGTGCGATAGATTTGTGGCGATTTCTCGTAATACAGAGCTTAATAGCCATGACTCCCATATCGTTGCGATCAAATTTAAAATTCAAAACCTGGGATCAGGCAGTTAAATTAATAGAAAAAAATAGGAAATAATATGCTAGCAGAAGATAAAAAGCGTAAGAAGAAGAAGAAAGAAGAGAAAGAGCCTGAAGAGGTAGTCGAGCCGGATGAGCATGCGGACCAAGAAAAGGAGGATTCTGATTCTCCTATGTTGTTTGATATTAGTGCTCTTGCACCGCAGGAAAGTCCAAAGATCCGCGCCATGGGTATCTACGGAACCATAAATGAGGAAAAGTGTGCTGATGCTTTGTTTTCTCTCGTTGTGCTCAGTGAGACCGGCAAGAACGATGTGCTTGAAGATCCAAAGGACATGAACTCTAAAATAATTTCAGAGTATTTGCCAATAGATTTTTATATTTCTACGTATGGTGGTTCCGCGACTGACATGTTTGCTGTCTATGACGCAATAAGGCAAGTGAGAGAAACGTGTCCTATTCACACAGTGGGACTGGGGAAGGTAATGTCAGCCGGCGTACTTCTTTTGGCCAGCGGAACAAAGGGTGAGCGTAAAATTGGCGCCAATTGTCGTGTAATGATTCACGGTGTTATGTCCGGACAACAAGGACATCTTCATGATCTAGAAAACGAGATGGAAGAGGCAAAGTTTACTCAAAGACAATATGTTAAAGCTTTGGCCAAAGAGACAAACATGACTGAAAAGTACATCAAGAAGTTGATGGACAAAAAGATAAATGTTTATCTCGACGCAGAAGAAGCGGTTGATTTAGGTATCGCTGACATAATTATTTAAAAGAAATGAATTGGTTTAAAATAAGATACAACAAGAGATCTGCAAAGAAATATGGATGGAAACCTTCATGGTTCGGCGCTAACGAATTTAACTCCGAATTGTTAGAAAACATCAAAGAATTCCAAGAGTTGCATGATTTGAAAGTCGACGGGCTCTGTGGGGAAATGACATATCGCAGAGCTTACACAAACAACTTAGCTTATAGCACTGGAGTTGATGATAGCATGAACACAATTATCAAACAACATCGCATAATCTGTAATGGTGTCTCTGTACCAGTTAGGTGGGATAAGGTTGAACTAAGTTGGATAAAAGAAGGTTGCTATTCGAAAGTAAAGCGCAAACCACGCAAGCCAACTATGGTGGTAACCCACTGGGACGCTACGTTATCGGCCGCATCTTGCAAGAGAATATTAGAGAAGCGAGGAATATCTACTCATTTTGTAATAGATAACGATGGCACTATAGTGCAGCTTGTCGATACACAAGACGTCGCTTGGCATGCCGGAATCCGCCGCGTAAATAAGGCTTCGATTGGTGTCGATTTCAGTAATGCAGTCTATACCAAATATAACAAAGCATACTCTAAAAAGGGTTTCGGTCTGCGTCCTATCATAAGCGATTGGCGAGTTCACGGCTGGCGACCTAAACCGTTCCTTGGGGCATACCCAGTGCAGATTGATGCTTACAAGGCTCTTCTAGAGGCCCTACACAAGCACTATGGGATTCCCCTGGAATGTCCCTTAGATGACGATGGAAACCTCTTAACTAGGGTACACAAGCCCTCCAAAAGAGCAAAGTTTAAAGGGGTAGTTAACCACTATAACCTCTCTAAAAAGAAGTGGGACACTCTAGGACTCCAGCTAGATGAAATTCTTGAAGAAATAAGACGTGACAAGGACTAATTATAACCATGGATAAGAAAGTAATAGATAAGTTATATGAATTGTACGAACCAAAAGAAAGCATAACGTTCGATTCACTTTTGGGCATGATAACAGAGCAGATGTCTAATATTCAATTTCTTAGAGAAGACGAAGCTAGTACCTCTGTGTTTGATCAAGAAGAAATAAACATCAGTTTGCCGACGATTCGAATTACAGAAGATTTTGGAAAGGTGGGCACCAAGGACCGTGCAATGATCGAAAAGTTCGCCAGAAATATTGCCGGCAACACTTTAGAAGAAAAGTTGGCTAACTTAAATTCTGTTTTGACAGAGAAGAAAGAAGGCGCAACAGTGGGAGAGATTCTCTCAACAATGGTGATGGCTGAAATGTTGTATGCTATCCTAACGTCGTTTACTGAATCAGCGGGTGGATTTATTTTTGAAGGCTTTCTTGCCGGATTGTTCGGAGATAAATCAGTTCAAATCTACGGCCCCGAGGACATCGAAGGTATGACAGCGGCTGGAAAACCTATCACAGATGTTGTTCTGGGGGATAAGCACTACTCGTTGAAGTTGCTTGGACAGACCACAGGAGTTAAAGGCTCCTTCAAAAATATGATTGACCATTTCAGAACGGTCCCTCACATTTATTATTTGGATGCTCGACGAGTGGACAAAGATCAAGGATTGGAGTTCGGTGAATTTTTGATTACGCTAGAAAACTTTTTGGACGTGTTTGTAAAGCCGTTTTTAAAGGGAGTTTCATCTAAAGCAGTCCGCGTCGAAAGCGCAGAACAATTACAAGATTTTATGGCAACGTTGCGTAACGAGGAGAAGGCAGTTAAAGGCATTCAGTTTGCTCGACCCGGCTTTGTCCCGGACACGGGCGGAAGAACATTCCACTTTTCTCCGTCTCGCGGAGATGACCTACAGGAGCAGTTGGATATCCAACCCGGCACTGTCCGCGCATCGAAAGGCGGCTTAGATCCAAATGAGTGGAGCCAACTTCTTCAGCGGGTTGTCGACGCTGAAGTTGAAGAGCTACAGAAGTATGCGCCTTATACTATTGCCTTCGCTGACACCAAGTTTGAAGGAACAAAAGCAGAAAAGTTATTTGGCCACTACAGCTTAATCGAGGACATCGCGCAAGCGATAAAAGAGGATGACAAAGAAAAGATTCTCCTTTTCCTATCAAAAACTCCTGGCTACGAGGGGAAACAACAATTTGAATTCACCAGACAACAGGCGGAAGCCATTGGTAATTTTAGACACGTTGGTACTCTGATGATTGGCGAACAATATATGAAAGCAACGTGGGCAAGATATGCAGACTTATTAAAAGAAACTATTGGGCCCGTCTATCGTCAATTGCAGGCGTTTACAGATAATGTCAATAACTATTTCTTAGGTGTGGCCGAAGAAGAAGACCAACAAGGCAGATCTGTATACGCACAAGATGCAATAGATGATGCTCAAAAATTACAAGTGGTTACAACTAACGCTGTGGACAAGCTTGAAACCACCGAGCAAACAAAGCCATCCGTTTAATTTATTTAACTTTTCCGTTGACTTAGGTATAATGGTTATTATTGTTACGTATATAACTACAAGGAGTTACCATGGTTAAGAGTTATTCGCAAGGAAAAGACTTACGCGAAAAGATTCTCCGAGGCGCCAGTGTCCTGGCTGATAACGTTGCCTCGACACTAGGCCCCAAAGGACGAAACGTTATCCTACACAAAGAAGGCGCAAGCCCGATGATCACCAAAGACGGTGTGACAGTTGCTAAGTTTGTTAAACTGGAAGATCCGTTTGAAAACTTAGGTGCTCAAATTATCAAGCAGGCTGCGTCTAATACAAATAGCACAGCCGGCGACGGTACTACGACGTCGACTGTACTAGCCCGAGAAATGCTCTCTAAGGCACAGAAGTACATCGCTGCAGGTGCTAGTCCAATTGATATCAAGAGAGGCATGGACAAGGCCACAGAGGCTATTGTAACAGAGCTAGAGAGACTAGCCAAGCCAATTAAATCAGAGGAAGACGTGCGACACATTGCAACAATCTCAGCCAATGGCGACACTAGTATCGGTGAGATGATTGCTATGGCCGTTGATAAGATTGGAAAAGATGGAGCCATATCGATTGAAGAGGGTCGATCGATGAAGACGTCTTTGGATATTGTCGAGGGCTTTAGATTTGATGCTGGATATTGTGCACAAGCTTTCGTAACAAACAAGCGAAAGCAATCCATCAACTACGATGATGTTCTATTATTGGTTACAAACTACAAGATTGAAATGCTTGAGGAGATTTTGCCTATACTTGAAGTAGTTGCAAGAGAGGGCCGACCATTCATAATTGTATCAGAAGAGCTAGAAGGACAAGCGCTGGCTGCTCTTATCATGAATACCGTCAGAGGCACAATGAAGGTTGCAGCACTCAAGGCTCCAAGATACGGACAAGAGCGCAGGAGCATTCTAGAAGATTTATGTATCTCTACAGGTGCCACCTTTATTAGCAGGGATTCTGGACTCAAGCTATCAGACGTAAAACTTAAACATTTGGGTAGCGCTAAAAAGATTGAAGTGCTTAAGAACCAAACAACAATCGTGGATGGAAAAGCAGATTGGTCAAAGGTTGATGAAAGAATCGAAAGCCTTAAGTCTGAGATTAAACAGACAGATGGTATAGCAGAGTGTGAAAAGCTTCAAGAGCGAATCACAAGACTTTCTTCTGGTGTTGCTGTAATTCGTGTTGGTGCACCGACTGAGATTGAGATGGTTGAAAAGAAGCATCGGATTGAAGATGCTTTGGAAGCAGTTAGGTCAGCACAGCTAGAGGGCACACTCCCTGGCGGCGGCACTAGTCTCATTCGAGCGGTCCAAGGCTTAGAAGTTGAAACAGACAATGATGACCAACGCCTTGGTGTTGAGGTTGTAAGACAATCAGCTTATGGACCATTGAAACAAATGTCAAAGAATGCTGGAGAATCATATGATTTGATTCTGAATAAGTTGCTAGATAATCCGGACACACACGGCTGGAACTTTGCTACTAGCGAAGTGGTAAATATGTACGAGAATGGTATCATTGATCCTGCTAAGGTAACCAGGACAGCTTTACAGAACGCCACGTCCGTTTCGTCGACCCTGATCACAACTAATCATGCAATCGTGGAGGCCACAATTGAGAGTTAAGATTAGCTACTCTGTTGGGCTGGACGAAATACCTGATAAAGCTAGACAGCTATTGTATGATGTACAGAAGGGGCTTTTATCTTCTTCTGAGATTGTACCAGAGTTTGAAGAAAAGGACCTGTACGGAGATAGATATGATGTATTCAAGGAGAGTATCGATAAGCTTAGGCGAAAGCTTTTCGCCGCTGATTCTAAACTAGAAGACATTACAACAATATTAGATGACTGGAAAAGAGCATCTTTGGCTTTGGAAGTGGAAAAGGTTGGACTACCTGAGTTACCAGGAAGGGGAGTAGAAAATGTTGAAAGCAGCGACTAGGGGCGATCTTGTATATATACCCTCGCAAGTAACGCTTTATAGATACTTCAACACTTCAAGAGGAATGCAGGTGAAAGATTTCTGCAAGTTAGATTCTCCAAAACTATTCTTGGTTGTCGAGTCTGTTCGAAATGAAAGAGAGATTGGTGTGCACCACGACGGAGACACTTGGTACGTCAAGCAGGCTGATATAATTTTAGAGGAAAGGGGTGCAAAATGATAATGCTGACAGAAGTTTACAAAAAAGGATCTAAAATGCTTAACGAAAGTGAGTTTTCTTTGAGAGAGATCTTAGTAAATCCTAATAATGTGTTGATAATAAGAGAAGATGACAAGATTGAAAGTGATTTCAAGACTGGTCGACTTCCTGCTGGGTTGGATGAGAGACAAAAATTTACTAAAATACATTTAAGTTCATTAAATAATCACTCCATAACTGTGGTGGGAGACATGATTTCAATTTATAAGCGACTAGCGGGGTGACACATGGAAAAATATGTTCTTTTTATTATAGATGAATGTTCTTTCTGTTCAGAGGCAGTGCTTCTGTTAGAAGAGAAATCAAAAGATTATAAGATTGTCGACATTACTGATGACCTCAAAGCCCGCGCCCAAATTAAGATGGCATTCGGTTGGCCAACTTTTCCTATTATTTTAACAAGAAATGAAATGAAACTAAAACTTGTCGGCGGATACACAGATCTAAAAGAGGTCATCCAATAAGATGAAGCAAGATGAAGCCTATTATTCAATGCCTAGAAAGAAAGTTTTAGATTATCTGACCAGCGCACGCAAAGAAATTACTTTTTGTAGAGAATTAATAAGACAATACTTGAAAAACATAGGTGAGGATAGGTGGTTAATAACCGCTCTGTGTGATCTATATTCAGCTAACTACAAAATGTTGAGTGAACTATCTTTAATGTTAGAATACGGCTCTGATAAAGAAAATGATGTTGTGTTGATGACAAAAGAGGATGTAGCGATTATTGAAACCATTATTATTGCAAAACACTACTCTGCAAGAGAATTAAATATGAGAGGAAATTTGTCAGTTTCATTACATTGATTTGAGGTTTAAAAAATTGCAGTTAAATAAAATTTCATATTTTAACTAAATTATTGAAAATTTTAAGAAAAACTGGTACTTTATAAAAATAATTTTATATTTATTATGTGGGTGTAAAAAATTTTACACACCGTTCTTTCATTTGGGTGGAGGGGTTGAATGCCTGTCTTGCGAAAAGCTAATTATATGCTTGTGTTCGGTGCGTGTAACTTGTTCGTATATTTTCTTATACAGGGTTATGTGTCGAATGAGTATAATTTTTTGACACCCTTTGATACAGCTTTTCCATTTATGCCAGAATTCGTTTGGATTTATCAGAGTCTTTTGCCGGTAATCGCCTTGACAATGGTTCTTTTGGTTAAATCCAAACGACTCTTTTTCAATACTTTTTGGTCATGCCTTGTCGCGACAATTGTGATTCATCTCTTTTGGCTTTTGTTTCCGTCTTTCTATCCACGGCCAGAAATAGATCCAGTAACCTTGTCTGAAGCTTTTGTGCAGTTATCATATGAGATAGATAATTCATCTAATACTTTTCCATCAGGACATGTAGCCTTCTCTTGGATTATGTATTTGGGAGCGAGGAAGAGCGAATTAGCTAAAAAGACTTCTGGTTTGTCTAATTTATATCTTTTGTGGGCCATCGGCGTGTCACTTTCAACTTTGGCGATCAAAATGCATTATGTTATCGACGTGATCGGCGGATTAGCAATAGCTAGCTTTTGTTTCTATCTAGTAGGCTGGGCGATAAGAAGATTTAATTGGTATCCCCCCGAAGATACTAGTTATAGACATGAAGGCATACAAAATAACTGATGACGAGAAGATATTAAAAACTCCGTGTAAACCCTGTCGCACAATCGAAGAGGGCGAACAAATTGTCGCCATTTTGAAAAAGGTCTTGGAACAGAGCAAGGACGGCGTAGGATTAGCTGCGAATCAAGTAGGCATACATAAAAGCGTCTGTCTGATCAACGTAAAGAAACCTATTGCCCTAATCAATCCTAAGATAGTTGCTAAGTTTGACAAATTCACGTACAAAGAGGGTTGTCTATCCTATCCGGGTGATTATGTTTTAACTGAGAGGTTTAAAAATATTGTGGTGAAGGCAGATAATCATAAAAACTTGTTGAAATTTTCTTGCAACACACCCGAGGATACACTGGAGTGTGCTTGTATACAGCACGAGATTGACCACCTAAACGGCATCACTATGCACGACCGAACCCCAACTCTGGCTATGCCAAAAGCAGCAGACTTGTTGATAAAGGGAATTAAAGATGGCAAATAACTACATCGAGGACAAAGATGATGAGTATGAGTACGCATATTTGAGAGTTTCTTTGCAATCTCAAGACGAGGAATACGCCCTCTATAAGAGGTGGGTCCAGAGCCAGATTGAAATAGAAAATGATACAGAGCCAGAAGAAGAGGGAGTGATTATTATTGATATGGCATAGTTACTTATATGAAGCAAGTCACCATAGTCGTTTCTAGATTGAGATTAGTTGTGGTATGCTTGCTGTTAGGTTTTATAATTTTAGCCAGTCTCTTTACTCCAAAAAACGAAGAGTCAAAAAAGATGATAGTTGAATATAATGACGCCGACACCTGCGAAATTCTATTGTGGAATGATGACAGGCTCGTTGCGCGCTTATACTCTAATGATAACAAAGACTGTAAGTTTTATTTAATAAAAAACTCGTCCCATTAGGATTACTGCTACTATTTAAAAGTGGGCATAGGGAGGTTATTTTAGATGGCTGGTGACAATGGTTGGAGTGAATATTCAAAGCTTGTTTTGAAAGAGCTTGAAACTCTATCTAGGGGCATTGCCGGATTAAATGAAGAGATTCAGGCACTTAAGAGCGACATAACAGAATTGCGCTCCCGAGAAGATAAAGTTGAAGAGCTACGCGCCTGGAAACAGAGGGTCGATGAAGTCTCGTCACCTTCGCAAATGAAGGCTTGGATCCGTGAAGTTGAAAAGCTTAAGACATTCAAGACAAAGGCGGTTACTGTTTTTCTTGTTGTTCAGGGATTCATGATGTGCGCCCTCACCTTAAGTAATTTTTTCAACTAGACAGATAAGCAATTGTTCCTATAGTATTGATAGACAAAGGAGTCATTATGCTAGCCGATATTGTAGTCGGCGTGCAAGCCGGCGACGAAGCAAAAGGCAAGGTTACTCATCACTTGTGTAAGAGTGGCGAGTATACGCATGTCTTAAGGTTCAATGGTGGCTGCAACGCTGGGCATACTATTTACCATGAAGGTAAAAAATTTGTAACACACCACATACCTGCTGGAGTATTCTATGGAATAAGATCAGTTATTGGTTCAGGTTGTGTTGTTAATATAAACCAGTTCTTTAAAGAACTGGAAGAACTTAAAGAGGGAGGAATAAACGTTGATGGAAGAATCTTTATTGCTGGAAATGCTCACGTCATTACTGACGAACATCTTGAACAAGATGGCAGAGATACTAGCATCGGTACAACAAAGCGGGGAAACGGCCCTGCTTATCGCGACAAATATGATCGCAAAGGCAAGTTAGCTTCGCAGGTGCCAGAATTGCAGCATTATTTAGTTGATCTTTATGATGAGTTGCATAATAACGGCAGTGTAAAAGTATTATGCGAAGGCGCCCAAGGATTTGAACTAGACATTGATTGGGGTGATTATCCATATGTAACTTCTAGTCATTGCACCTCCGCTTCAGCTTTATTAAATGGAGTTCCGTTTAATTGGGTTAGAGATGTGTGGGGAGTTGCAAAAATATATGAAACATATGTTGGAGCTAAAAAGTTTGAACCAGACGGATCAGAGTTTCCGCTTTTGCGAAAATATGGAGAAGAGTTTGGTGCTACAACTGGACGGCCAAGACAATGTAATTGGCTTAATTTAGATAGGCTCATTAAATCCGTAAAGGTAAACGGAGTCACCAGGTTGGTGATAAATAAAATGGATGTAATGAGACAATTGGGAAGATGGACACTAATTAGTGATGGGAAAGAGGTTAATTTCAAAACAGAAAACGACTTAAAAATGTTTTTACGACAAAAACTCTCCGGACCCGACATTACTAATCCGGCTTTATTGTATTTTTCAGACAATAAGCACTCAATTTAGGAAAACAAGATATGAAAGTGGTAATTCCTGACCCAACTGAGAGCGTTCTTAGAAAAGTTCTAAAGGAACTTTACCTCTTAAAGATAGGGCTAAAAAACGAAAACTATGAAAGTTGTGCAAAAAAGATTGATTCCATACGTGCAATGGTTCAGGAAATAATTAACACAAAGTAGTTGACTGTTGTATAATGGTTCTTATATTACTTTTAAACCAAAATACATCCGTAGCTCAGTCGGATAGAGCAACGGCCTTCTAAGCCGTGGGTCACAGGTTCGATTCCTGTCGGATGTACCATAAACTACAAGGAGAAAAAAATGGCTGATGGAAGAGTTACAACTAAACAGTTGCAGGAACAATTAAATACAGTGTCGAGTCGTCTTAGTAAGATGGTTGATGATATGTATGTTCTAAAAGAGGAGTTAGGTCGCTTTAAAGCTGCCGTGGCTCAGGATCTTACTAAAGTTATTAAGAAGATTAATAACTAAAGATTGGGCTCATAGCTCAGCGGTTAGAGCTGCCGGCTCATAACCGGTAGGTCCCTGGTTCAAATCCAGGTGAGCCCACCAAAACCGCTAATGTAGCTCAATTGGTAGAGCAGCTGATTTGTAATCAGCAGGCTGTAGGTTCAAGTCCTATCATTAGCTTACACGCACAAAAAGGATAAAGATGATTTCAACTAATTGGATATCTGAAGTAGATTCAGATGAACAGCCGCAAGCACTAGCCATTGCGCCCGAGGAAGCAGGAAGTGCATCCGATAAAGACCAAGTTTTGCAGGTTAATAACAGGATATATTTTTATTCTGAAGTAAAAAGAGCTAAAATTCTTACCTTAAATAAGACTTTAAAGAACTTGGAAATTAATTTGGCCAATCGTGCCGGCACTTTACAAACGACGCACATCGGAGATATATATCTTTACATTAATTCTTATGGGGGTAGTGTGTTCGCAGGACTCTCTGCTGTTGATTATATTAAAAACTCAGAAGTCCCCGTAACAACAATCATCGATGGCTGTGCTGCTTCAGCAGCCACGATGATGAGTGTCGTTGGGTCACACAGACTGATGAACGAACATGCCTTTATGCTTATTCATCAGTTATCTGCTGGTAGTTGGGGGAAATATGAAGAATTGAAAGACAACATGTCAAATAACGACTTGTTGATGAAGACTATTAAAGACATCTACACCAAACATACGAAGGTGCCTGCTAAAGAATTATCGAAGATGTTGAAGCATGATTTGTGGTGGGATGCCAAGACGTGCTTGAAGTATGGATTGGTCGATGAGATCATAACCTAGCCGAAGTGGTGGAATTGGTATACACAACAGACTTAAAATCTGTCGCTCTTTGCGGGCTTGCGGGTTCGAGTCCCGCCTTCGGTATTTTTCCTCTTGACTTCTACTAATGGGTGCTTATTATACTAGTGAGAAAAGAAATTACCAAACGAGGTTACAATGCTAAATTATTTATTTGACTTGGCTTCTTCACATAGTGATGAACTTTATAGTCTAGGATGTTATGCTGGCAGCACTCTTGCTGGATACACATCGGCCGGAGAGGTTATTTTTTACGCAATATGCATCGCATAGGAGGACGCATGAAGCTTTATTTATTAGCGCAATATCAAAATCAGAGCGATGACTCTTATGATTCCTGTGTGGTTGTGGCTAGAGACGAAGAAGCCGCCCGAAACGTACATCCAATGGGCGACTGGGACAGAGTAGACGTTTGGACTTATGGACCTGAAGATATCGAGGTATCATATCTTGGCGAGGCCAGAGAAGACATAGAGAAGGTTGGCTTTTCCTTGAATGTAAATAATGTGATATGTTCTAGCTTTAATTAGATGAACAGAGAGTGATGCGCGGTAGCTCAGTTGGTAGAGCCGGCGGCTGTTAACCGCCTGGTCGCAGGTTCGAGTCCTGCCCGCGCAGCCAATTGAGGTGCTTAGTGAAAACTGGTGATCTTGTAATAATATTATATGAACCGCATAGATATTATATTGCTATTGAGCCCATCGACATGCTAGGCTGCCCTGAACAGAGGTGGGCGTTATTGGGTCCACGCGGAAATATAAGATATATTGTTAGAGCAGAAATAAAGGTTGTAAATGAAGCCTGGTGACCTTATAAGAATATACGATCCAGACGAGTCCCGACTGGATGGGCGCTCATACTCAGCCATCGGTATGCTGGTGTCCATTGGATATAAAAGCTCAAACCCTGAGTCTTATCGAGTATTCAAGATTTATTTGGATGGAGGGGTCAAAAGTTTTGATGAACCATATTGGGGCGCAGAAGTAATAAATTCTACTTGACCAAACAAATTTGGTCCCTATAATTTTACAAAGGAGTGAAAGATGAAAAATAAAACAGCAAAAGAATCAGATAATTTATTTAGAATGCTGGTAGCTGCTGGTATCCTCGCTGTGTTGAGCTACGGCCTTGTGGTATGAAAGTAGGCGATCTGGTTAAATTGTCTACTAGTGTTACTAGGCGAGGTTTATCCTATGAGGATAAGGTTGGCATAATTATTACTGAAATTGAAAATATATCTGATTCCAATCAATGGGGCATCACTGATTTATCATGGGTCAACGTACTTGTTGCTGGCGAGGTTTTCTGCCTGCGACCAAGGCAATTGGTAGTTGTAGATGAAAGTCGGTGATTTAGTAAGACTTCAGACTGGTACGCGCATGCACTGGGGTTTACCGACAGGTATTGCTCTCTTAGTTGAGAAGTTACCAAGAAACGATCGCCTTGAATATGACTGGAAGGTCTTGGTTGACGGAAGGTGTATTGAACTTGGTAGACAAATGGAACAATCTTCAGAGGTTCTAAGTGAAACCTGGTGATTTGGTTAAGTGGCGCGATGACCAATGCCCACGGACAACTCGTATTGACCTAATAGGCATAATCACTAAAGAGTTAAGACCAGGATGGATGAAAGTTCACTGGCTTAGTGGAGTGCCCTCTTATTCTGCCTTGGTATGGAGCCCTTGTACAAAAGAACCTGTGATGCACTTGGATTTGCTAAGTGAACATCGGTGACGTTGTAATAGTAAAACCGTTTTATGAAACCTTAGAGATTGTTGACGGTTACGGTATTATTTTGGATATATATGAAGATGATACTGGGTTTGAATGGTACAAGGTCAGGTTTAACCATATTTTTGAATGGTTTGAAGACTATAAGTTGCAACTGGTAAGTGGGGTTGACGAATGAAAAAGCGTGCCTACGTTAAGAGTATGAAAATTGGAGACTTGGTGTCGTGCATATTTGACCCTGATGACGTTGGTATCATCACGGACTGCTATGAACACTTGTGCCTTGATGGGAACTACGAAAAAGTAGCTACCGTGCATTGGGTTCTTTTTAGAACTCCGACGCAGGAACGCTTAGATGACGGTTTAAAATTATTAAACAGTGTATAAAAAAGGAAAAAACATTATGAAAATTATATTAATAGCCTTGTTCGCATCTCTATCTCTAGGGTGTGTAACATCAAGTGGTAAAAACTTCAGCAAAAAAGAAGTTCTCAAGGACTTCGACCAAGCCTGGGATAACTATTGGTCCAGTAACCGTGAACGCTCTTGGTCCAAGTCTAGACTGAAAAGAGATATCAAAAGGGTTAAGTTAAAATCTCCGCTTGAAAAATGAAAGTAGGTGACTTAGTAGAGTTTATGGATATGTCTTCCCAACGCGACTCAAATGGCCGTAGAATCTTATTCCGTTCAGGTGTATACGGAATAGTCATTGGGAGGGACATTACCCGATCTTGGACTACTAGGTGGTTTGATGGAGAAACAAGTTCGGATCCTGATTGGAGGCTAAGAGTGATTAGCGAGGCTGAAGATAATTAATACTTGACGACAATTAAGTTGTTCCTATAGTTAAACTGTAATCATTGGATGGAGGTTCCCATGTCTTGGAACGGAACTGTTAGATGCAGTTGGTGTGGTCAGTCTGGTCATAATGCAGCAGGCTGCAAAGAAAAACTTGAAAAAATGACAGGCTGGCTTGACAGCGCCGATTTCGCAGAGCGCTCGCGAGCTACCAGATACTTTGCGAAGAGAGGTCGGAAGGCTGAACGCGCTAAGAATCGTAGTTGTTCTTACTGCACCGAGGTAGGACACACAAAGCGTACTTGCAAGGTGAGGAAGTCAGACATCTCTGTTTTCGCGGAATTGATTTACGATGGACGGGAAAAGCTATACAAGTCTTTTCAGGAGAAAGGTTTCGGACCCGGCACCCTTGTATCTTATGAGGACAAAACGTGGTCCAATGACTTATACGAGTACGTCGCACAAACGTATGTTGGTATCGTCACGAGCATTGAGCATGACGAATTGTCGCATAGAAACGCTCCATCAGCACGCTGGACTGGTCAAAGTAAGTACGTTAAAGTGTCATGGATCAATCACCCTACAGGCGATATGAGGCCATGGCTCGCTTCTTTACCTCTACGCGCTCTCGACATCAAGAACCAATACTCGGATGATTATAAGTTTGAAGAAGTTGATTGGTCCCTCACTGAGAGTGCGAGGATGAGGATTGTTACACCATTAGAGGACCTCGCGTTAACGTACCCTTCGATGTCTTCCTGCGAAAAACTAGCATCGAAAATGTTAGATGAATCGGGAAAAGAGCGCTGGAGAATGCCATATGATTTGGAGGAGGAGCTTTCGAAGAGGAACGTGAAGGTGTGAGAAAGTTTATCGAAGAACTAAAAGATTTCTTTTCACATGTCCTCCGAGTGCTTGTTTTCGCCCTATTTCTTATTTTTTGCTATCCCCTGTTCTAATTTGCTTGTCTAACCCGCCTTTGTGCTTATAGTTAGGTTATAACCGATTAATGGAGTTGAAAAATGAACCCTGATAAGACTAAAGCGAGAATCGATAAACTTTCTTTAGAAGAAACACTCTCTAATTGGGAGCATGGCTTTCTTGAGTCTCTCGCCAGTTGGACCGAGAAGGGCAACCGTTTGTCTCACCGCCAGAACAACACTCTTCAAAACATCGAAGCCAAATACAGCGATGAAAAGAAGGCTGCACTACTGGACTGGAAAGAAAACTTCACGCCGATAATGCGCGAGAATATGATCATCATGGCTCGTTATTATATTAATAACCCTCCTTATTTTGGTGATGTAGTCCGTCGCGTGATGAGTGATGAGGAGAAGACATTCATCCCATCAGAAAAGGTATACCGTGCTATGTGTGAAAACAAATATGCCACCCGCGTCATTGCAACGACGAATGCCCCGCCACTATTTGAAGTTGGCTCAATGGCAAACATTCGAGCTAATGCTAGCGGTAATGCTTCACAATTCAAAAATAAGATGGTGATGATTCTGGAACACGACCTAACTAACATAGCTTCCGCCGCCAAAGATGCCCGTCCAGTTCATGTTATTCCTGTGGGGTCGTCTCAATCTTTCTGGACCGAAGAAAGATATTTGAAAAAAGCTAAAAAAGTTAGTTGACCAAAGATAACTGGTTCCTATCTTATTACTGTAGACGGAAACAGCAAACACTAACCTAGTTACTCAAGGAGATGTAGCATGGCTATCGATTTCAAAACATTCAATCAAGTTGCCCCGCACGTCGCGGCAGTCCATAAGCCTGTACTTCTTCGAGGTCGGCACGGCGTTGGGAAATCTGAGGTAGTTTACCAACTAGCTCAATCATTAGACAAGCCAGTCGTCGAACGGCGCGCCTCTCAGATGACTGAGGGTGATTTAGTTGGCCTTCCTAAAACTGATGGGGATGTAACTTCCTTTTGTCCTCCTGATTGGTTTCAGGCGGCATGTGATCACGCGGTTGTACTCTTCTTTGACGAAGTTGACCGTGCCGTCACCGAGGTACGTCAGGGTCTGTTCGAGCTAACAGATTCACGAAAACTGTTTGGTAATCATCTCCATCCCGATACTGTCATCGTTGCTGCAATTAACGGTGGCGACCATGGTTCACAATATCAGGTTGGTGAGATGGATCCTGCTGAGCTTGACCGATGGACGGTCTTTGATGTTGAGCCTACGGTCGAGGACTGGCTTGATTGGGCCAAGGCTAACGTCGATGGCGTTGTTTGGGATTTTATTAACCAGAACCGCTCGCACTTGGAGCATCAAACTGACTTTGAACCTAACAAGGTTTATCCTTCTCGACGCTCTTGGAAGCGTCTTAATGATTGTTTGATGACGGCTGGCTTTCTAGCAGATGATGCCGACAAGTCTTCGGTATATCATCTGGCAACTGCATTCGTCGGCTTCGAGGCTGCTGTGTCCTTCAACGACTTCGTTCAAAACTATGAACGTCAAGTGACCGTTGAGATGATTCTTGATGAGGGCAAGATTAATAAAACGTCTAACTTCGGTATCAACGAGCATTGTGCCCTGATTGAGAAAATCGAAGCTAGTGATACTTTCACCACCGTATTAGCAGAAAATCAGGTTCAGAACTTGGCTAACTACTTCGTAACTTTGCCATCTGAACCCGCGATGAAGTTGTGGACTGCTATCGGCAAGGGTGTAAATGAGAATGTCATCGCCCTGCACAAGTCCAAAGCTGATGATGGCACTAAGATTTCGACTCGCATGGTAACCATGCTTACCGGAAAAAATGAATAGCTATGACTACTATATAATGGAGCCATTCAAAGCCTGTCCTGAATGGCATAAAACGGGGTAGAAAGCAGGCTGGGCTAGGTTGTCGGCCCGACGAGATGACCCTATTCGTTTTTTTTTCTAAGCACCTCTTGACGATTGTTGAGGGGTGCTTATCTTTCTAGTGTAAGACAACTACTTATTAAGGGAGCATCATGTTCAACCTTAACGATCATATCTTTCGCCTACTTCAAGACGAACCTTTCTTCGCATCTTTATCACGCAATGTGGATAAGACAGAAGATTCTAATGTTCCAACGGCCGGAGTGCGTATTAACCCTGATACTGGGTTCTTTGAGTTGTTATACAATCCTGAGTTTTTCGAGGGTTTAGAGACTGATAAACAACGTGCAGGTGTGTTGGTACATGAGTTTTATCACCTTGTGATGGAGCATATTATTGGACGCCTTCCTGACGAATTGTCAGGCATCTTTGAGAACCAGGTTGACCCCGAGAAGCAATCGCTTTTTAAATTATACAATATTGCCGCAGATTTATCTATCAACTGCCATATTGGACGTGAGAACTTACCTGAGAATGGCTGCTTCCCTGGTCATGGACACTTCGAGGACTTTGAGCCATTCAAGACGGTTGAGTTTTATTATGAAAAGCTGAAGGAAAAGGCCGAACAAGAGCAGAAAGATGGTAAGACTGAAGGCGGCGTCGGTGATATGGACTCCTTCGATGACCATAGTCAATGGGGTGGAAAGGCTTGTGACACAGCGACTAAAGAGATTGCTAAACAGCGATTGACAGAGGCTGTTAAGAAAGCTGCCGAAGATGCATCGAAGTCTAATTCGTGGGGTTCCGTATCTGCTTCCATGAAAAAAGAAATCATGAACCGTATCACCCCAGTCTTAGACTGGCGTAAGGTACTGCGTTACTTCGTTAAGTGCTCTCAGAGGGCTGAAAAACGCTCCACAGTGAAGCGGTTAAACAAACGATACCCTTACGTCCATCCTGGTCGCAAAGTCCGTAGACAGGCGAATATTGCCATCTCTATCGATCAATCTGGTTCGGTGTCTGACAATATGTTAGCAGTGTTTTATTCTGAACTTAACAAGTTGGCGGAGATTGCTACCTTTACTGTTGTGCCATTTGATACAGAGGTCGCAGAAGATAAAGTTTATCAGTGGCGCAAGGGCGAGAGTCGCAAGCGCGAACGTGTTCTATACGGCGGAACGTGCTTTGATGCTCCAACTGCCTATGTCAATACCGGCGGGTTCGATGCTCATATTATACTAACCGATATGTGTGCGCCAAAGCCAAAGTCTAGTAAGTGCCCGCGTATGTGGATGACGGACGCGGCCAATGCCCGCCGTCCGTACTTTAAAACTAATGAACGAGTAATTGCAATAACAAAGTGAGGTGAAAAATGGACTGGTATGCAATTTATGGAAAAGATTTGAAAACACTGTCCCCCGAGGAAGAAGATGAATTGTCTTTTGATTTCGAGGATATGGATGTGTCAGAGCTGGACTCAATCGACGGTAAGAATGGTTGGGGCTCTGGCTCGCTAGAACATATTTCGACGGAGATCGCACCAGACTGGTATGAATGATGGTCCGTGCTTTTATATTAATATGTTTGATGTCTACGCTAGCTTTGGCTACAAGGCTTCCTAGACACATCAAGACCCCTGAATCCTGCAAAGTCGTCAATGTCACTGGAGAGAGAGACGGTAAAGTTTATAAGTTGTCTTGTTCTCGACCACTCTCGAAAAGGATGAGAGGCTGGGTTTACTTTGATCAAGATTGGTCCAAAAATAAACGCTATCGCACTCGTGTTTGGTACTCCAGGCGAGATAGCTGGCGAATGGAGGAAAAATCATATTGTAAGATCCGAACCTGCCAAGCCTTTTCAATCACTATTTACAAGATTTTTTCATGTCAGCACTTGTCTGATTAAAATCCGTTCCTATAGTTCAGTACACAAAATGGAGATAAAGATGATGTCCCTTAACAAACAACAAAAGATGCCACTTAATTTTAATCCCAATGAGGTTACCAATCCTGATAAGAAAACATTTCTTAAAAAGAAAAGGCAGCTCATGAAACTGATTCTCAAAATGGATGAAGCTGAAGATTTAGTGAACAAACTCGCTTGTTTTCGTCTTGGTCATTATTTCCGTGACGCCCGAGCCCAAGCCAATGAGGAGCTAGAGCGTATGTATGTTTGGGAACAAGAACAAGAACAAGAACGAACTAAGGAAGAGGAGGAACTTGATAGTTTTTACGATTCAAAATCTGATTGGATTGAAGGCCGTCGTTGATTGGTTGGGAAATCTGGCTGAGTGCAATCGGAATATTTATCGCAAATTTAGCCTTGACGGCTGGAGTTGTGTTCCTATTATATAAGCAAGAACAGAAAAGTAAATAACTCCAAGAGAGGAAAACATGGGCTATCGCTCCGAAGTCGTTTTAGCAGTTGATTCAAATGTCGCTCCCGCCTTTATGGCTCTGACGGCAAAGCATCCAGAGGTTTTACAACTCTGCAACGATGCTGACACCTTCCAATCTGGTTATGAGAATGAGGGCGACTGGTTCATGCACTGGTCACACGTTAAGTGGTACGACAGCTTCACAGAGATCGAGATAATAAATAAGTTCATCCATGCACTTGAGATGGAAGACTTGACCGAATACGGCGCGCCCGAACATCCGGTTGATGAAAAAGGCAAAGAGATGGATTGGTCCGAATGTTTCAGGTTTGTCAGGATTGGTGAGGAAATGGAAGATATCACAACCGCCGGCTGCGGTTTTTGGAATATTGGCATCAGCCGCCATATTGATTTTTAGAGAGGCAGAAAATGAAAGTCGGTGACTTAGTTAAAATAGATACATTCCGCTTTGGCACACAACTAGGCGTGTTGGTTAAAGCGCTCCGAGTAGGCGAATG